>Ga0114951_10000270_pt1 | contig 75786 bp, 54 predicted proteins | sample AM7aDNAmetaG_FD_88677 | JGI IMG/M metagenome (GOLD analysis project Ga0114951, IMG submission 88677) | Freshwater microbial communities from Finland to study Microbial Dark Matter (Phase II) - AM7a DNA metaG | ecosystem: Environmental > Aquatic > Freshwater > Lake | place: Finland: Lake Alinen...
CAGATAATAAATACATTATTAAAATCGCCACAGATTCACAGATTTAAATTCGCCATGGCGAATTTGAATATCTGTGTAAATAATACTAATAATAATCTGTGAATCTGTGGCATCTTGTATTTTAAAAACGCAGTAACTATCTATTAATCAAATAATATTGTTAAAACAGGTGAAGGAAAAACTTATTACAGAGATAATCAATTTAATAATATTTGAGTCTACACGGTAGCTGCTGGCTAAGCAGGGAGTTTGGATTTTGGCGTTTAAAAACGCAATTTATGCCCGGTGTTAGTATATTTCTGTAGGAATCAAACTTTGACAAATTCGAGGTAGTATTACTTTAACTAAGGTATGAATTGAACAGACATAAAAAAAACCTCCGTGAAATTGCGGAGGTTTTTTATAAAAATATTATATTGAAATTTTATTCAATTGTAATCTTTTTTGAAGCAATAACACTATTTTGATTTAAGAAAGAAATAAAATATAAGCCTTTTTTCAGTGCACTTACATCAAGAGTAGTATTATTTCCGGAAACAGTAATGCTTTCAACAGTTTCACCTATTATGTTGGAAACTCTAATCACATCTACACCTTCAAGATTTTTTAAATAAAGAACTGAAGAAGCTGGATTAGGATATAAAGAAATTGAATTAATTAAAGCGTTTATATTATTAAATCCAACAGTATTGTTGATTATTGAAATACTATCGACTTCCCAATCAGTGGCGCTTGTTGCATCACAAGTATATTTGAATGCCACATAAACATTTGCTCCTACATATGAAGACAAACTTGCATTACCTGAATTAACCCAAACCCTAGGGCCTGACAAGTTTGTTGGAGGTAAAGTCAGACTGCTTGTGATATCATTCCAGATAGCAGTAGCAGGTAATCCAACACCATCATAGTTTGTAGATACCATGACCTGAATAGGGCTACCGGCAAATTTCTGACAGGAAGTGAATTTTAAAGTTGCATCCGGGTAAGCAATGGTGCTGAAACCGGGAGAAATAAACCATTGTTCTTCTGCAGTTTGTCCTGTAGCAGCATATCCATTACCATGAATATAATAATTTAAATTATAACGACCAATATACCATGGTTTTGCGCCAGTTACACTTTGGATAGACCATCCACCATAATTAATATCCGTACTATCTAAGGTATTTGTACTGTCTGGGGCTGTACCGTTGAAGTTTCTGTAAATAGGTAATTCCCTGTGACTCTGACCATAGGATAAGTTAGCTGCAACAATAATTGCAAAGAAAACGAAAAGTAAACTTTTTTTCATAAAAATAAAATTAAATGTTAATTAATAAATACAATATTGATTATTTTGAACATAGAAAAATTTCCCGTGTTTTAAAAATTTTACAAAAGTAATTCATTTTTTTGTTTTTTTAATTAATTTTGCTTAAAATTTTAAATAAAAAAATTAAACACATGAAACAACTATTTTTAATGCTATTTACAGCAATAATTGCATTCTCTGTGAACTTATCTCAAAGTAAGAGCCAGGTTATGATTTCTACAGGTCAGACTATTACTCAGAATTTTGATGCTATAGGCGTTGATACTGCGGCTATATTACCATCGGGATGGAAAGTGGACAAACAAACAACTGTAAGATTAGTAGGGACTTATGCGGCTGCATTGCTTAAAACAGCAAGAAGAGCTGGCAATAGTATGTCAAGTACTGCTTCTAATGGCATTTATAATTTTGGTGCAGGGGATCCTGCTACAGCGACAGACAGAGCTGTTGGATTTATCTCATCCGGTTCTGCAACTAAAAGTGGCAATTTATATGTCATGTTACAAAACAATGGCAGCGATAACATAAATACTTTTACAATCAGTTATGATGTGGAAAAATACCGTAACGGTACTAATGCTGCAGGATATACGCTGCAGATGTATTACTCTCCTGACGGAACAACATGGACAAAAGCAGATTCTAATTTTGCGACAACTTTTGCTGGTGCAGATACAGCTAATAATGGTTTTACTTCCGCCCCGGGTCTTACTTTATCTGTAACAGCAAAAACACTTAATTTGAATATAGCTCCCGGAAGCAACTTGTATCTGGCATGGAACTATTCAGTTACAACGGGGTCTACAACGTCAAGTGCAAAAGCTCTTGGAATAGACAATATATCTATTCAGGCTGCTAACGTTCCAATTCCTAATGATGCAACCCTTTCAAGCATTACAACAAGTTTAGGAATATTGAATCCCGTCTTTGATCCAACAATATTAAATTATACTGTAGCACTTCCTTATGGCACTACAGCTACACCAACCGTAACAGCTACACCAAACAATGCATCGGCAGGTGTTACTATTAATCCGGCTCTTAATGTTACATCTTCAACTATTGCAGACAGGACCACCTCTATAGTTGTAGTTTCGCAGGATCTATCGCAGACTAAAACATACACTGTTGTTTTCTCAGTACCTGCAACAGCCAGCAATAATGATACGCTTAGCTCTTTAACCTGTAATATAGCTCCTTTATCACCTGTTTTTAATGATACTATTCTTTATTACACTGCCACATTGCCTTACGGTACTACCACTACGCCGACTGTAATTGCTATTGCAGCATACCCTTTTGCTACAGTAACAATAATTCCAGCTTCTGATGTAACTTCAACTGACTCATTATTAAGAACAACTGCTGTAAAAGTTGTAGCAGAAAATGGTACTGACTCACTCATTTATAAAGTGCAGTTTAATCCTTCAACATTAACAGTTATTGATGTTGCCAATGTTGCAGCATTACGCGCCGGCTTAATTGATGGCACAGTATATCGTTTAACTGGTGAAGCTGTCCTTACTTTTAAGCAAATTTACAGAAATCAGAAATTCGTTCAGGATAATACTGCTGCTCTATTAATTGATGACTTAAACAATGTTTTAAGTACGCCCTATTCAATCGGTGACGGCATTACTAATTTGACAGGCACTATTTCTCTTTTAAATAACATGTTGCAATTTACCCCGTTAGTTGATGCCGGTGCAGCTACTTCAACAGGAAATGTTGTTGTGGCTCAAAATAAAACTGTCAGTCAGATTGTAGCAAATGACCAAGCCAAGCTTATTAAAATAATAAATACTACTTTCTCTAACGCAACAGGTAATTTTGCAATAAATCAAAATTATAACTTAGTTGACCCCACAGGTACAATCGTGTTCAGAACCAACTTTATTAATGCTGACTATATCGGTACTCCTGTTCCAACATATACAGCTAATATAACAGGATTATTTATTCAATATGTAAATACCAAACAAATTACAGCTCGTTTTGCAACTGATATTGAACATTATACAGGAATAAGCCAGAATAACAATGAGGACTTTACTTTTGATGCTTATCCAAATCCTTCAAATGGAAATATTAATTTCTCTTTTAATTTGAATAAATCCCAAACCATTATATTTAATATTAAAGATATTAGCGGTAAAGAAATATATTCTTCTACTAACCATTTAGATGCAGGCACTCAAATTATAACATGGAATGGTTCTGAGAATGTTGAAAGTGGTATCTATTTCTATACTGTTTCTTTGAATAATGAAGTTAAAAGTGGTAAATTAATTGTAACGAAATAGATCTTGTTAACTTATTTACAATAAAAAAGCTCAGGAATTCCTGAGCTTTTTTTATTAGAAAGAATATAAAATCCGAAACTCATTTTTTCTCATCAGAATCGGCTTGAAACCTGAAACCTAATCTTTTGCCGGTTTTAATTTTCAGATAATTGTTATTGTCAATAATATCTTGAACCGTTGTTTCTTTTACCAGCTCATATGGGGGTGTAAGTAAATCGAAATTGATACAGTAAAGAAGCGTGCTTTCCAGAATATCTTTAAGTTTAGGTTTGTCGAGTACGCCTTTGCTGAAAAAATTATAATAATATCCCACTTCTCTTTTGCCTTCAACAAAAAAATGTTTTTCATTATTGACAAAAAGTCTTGCAATAAGATAACCGGAGTCGTTAATTCTGTTGTATTTAATTGAATCGGATAAGAAATTATAAAATTGAATTATGCCACAGTATGATCTTTTCTCATCTTCCTGGACATACGATGTTTTCATTACTTCATGAGTTCGTGGAAACTCGAAAACATTGGTATGCATTGTCATAAACAGAAGGTCGGCAGCCATTCTTAATTCAGCTTCAAATTCACCTTTATCTCTGTACTCGACCTTAATATTTTTTTTATTAATAGCTGTCATAGTTTCTAATGCTATTTCTTCAGCAATCTGTTTCAAATCTTTAAAAACGCTTAAGGTGTTTTCATACACTTTTGCTTTTAGTGTTGCCTTTCGTGCTAGTGTATCAATGATTTTATTATCATATTTTTTCATAATAAAATATTTAATATTAAAAAACAAACCTACATAATATTTTAATTAAAATCAAAAAATAGATTAAAAGCTTAAAATTATTCTAAACTTTGAAAAATATTTTTTTATCTGAAACTTCTAAAAGAATCTCATATTTTTCAATAATTTTGCTTCAAATATATTCAGTATTATCTTTGCTATGTAAATATTCAAAAATCAGGAATTATTTAAGTATGGGGAGATAGGGGGATAAGAAGGTATAAGGAAAATAAATGCAAAGACAAAATAGTTGTACTAAAATTAAAACCTTTATTTTTAAATTTCATTAAACCAAATATGCAATAAAAAATTAAACACAAAATATTATGAAAATCTATAAACTTATATTTTTTCTTTTAGTCTCTAATTCTATTTTTTGCCAGGTTAAATTTGACGATTATTTTGTGGACAAAACTCTAAGAATTGACTATTTTCACTCTGGAAGTGTACTTCACGAATATTTTACGCTTGATAAAATTATTGCAGAAAATGAATGGTCTGGATTAAAAACGAGTATGTTAGATTATTTTGATTATGGGTATCACAGGTTTCTGATATATGATTCTATAACCAATAAATTAATATTCTCAAGAGGATTTTCCTCTTTATTTGCCGAATACCGTAATTCTCCTATGGGCAAAGATTGTGGCAACTTCCCCGAGACTTTTCTTATGCCTTTGCCCAAAAAGACCGTAAATGTTGAGTTCTACTCACGAAACAAGAAAAACGAATGGGAATTAATTAAATCTTTCTATGTCAATCCTCAAAAGGATATTATTCCTTATATTAACCCACATAAATTTGACACCGAAAAGATAAAATACAATGGAGAATCTTCAAAGAAATTAGATATCGCTTTTATTGCAGAAGGATATACAAGAGATGAGATGGATAAATTTATTAAAGACTGCAATAAATTAGCAAATTCGCTTTTAAGTATTGAACCCTATAAAAAGAATGCAAAAAAAATAAATATATGGGCTGTTAAATCTGTGTCTGAAGAGTCAGGTGTAACAAACCCCACCCAAAATATCTACAAAAACACCGTTTTAAATTCAAGTTACAATACATTTGAAATTGAAAGATACCTCATGGTTACAGCACATCATATTTTGAGAGACGTAGCTTCTAGTGCGCCATACGACCTAATATATGTTGTTGTAAACAGTAAGACCTATGGGGGCGGTGGCATATACAATTTTTTAAGTATGGGTACTGCAGATAATATTTCTTATGATTTGCTTTTGTGGCATGAATTCGGACATAATATTGCAGGATTGGCTGATGAATACGTATCAGATGACGCATCTACTCAGGACACCTACCCTTTAGATATTGAGCCTTGGGAGCCAAACATAACTACATTAGTGAATTTTCAAGATAAATGGCAGCAGGATGTTTCAAAAAATACAGCCATTCCTACTCTCGACAGTATTCCTAAGAGCAATGTTATAGGTGCTTTTGAAGGGGCAGGTTATAAAACTAAAGGGATTTACAGACCCATGAAAGATTGCATCATGCGTTCCGCTGATCAGAAAAAATTCTGCACCATTTGTACTAAAGCCATTGAAAAAGCTATTTTATTTTATGCTGAATGATTGGGGGGATTCATTAAACATTATTTAGGTATAGGTGAATAGGGGTATAAAGGGATAAAGGGATAAAGGGATAGAGGGATAAGGAAATAAAGGTATAAAGGTATAAAGGAATAAAGGAATATGGGAATTTATATTTATTTTTAGCCCCTGAAAAAACATCATTGAATCATCAATAAAAAGGAAAGTTTTATGCTTACTACAATTTCTCAATTACACGCTTTAGCCACTAAAACATCAAAAAAGAAATTAGTGTTAGCAGCGGCTCATGACGACAATGCCATGGAAGCAGTAAGTAGTGCATTTAACACAGGTATTATTGATGTTATACTTGTTGGCAATGAAGAAAAAATCAAAGTTATTGCCAATAAAAAATCTATAGACATTTCAAAAATGCGTATTATAGATGAACCTGACGTTGATAAAGCGGCTATTTTAGCTGTGAAACTAGTCCATGATAAAGAAGCCCAAATTTTAATGAAAGGTATCTTAACTACTGCAAATCTTTTACGGGCAGTTCTTAACAAAGAATGGGGCTTAAGATCGGGGGAATTATTATCACATCTGGCATTATTTCAAATACCTGCATATCATAAAATTATTGCACTTACTGATGCTGCTATGAATATAGCGCCGGATCTCGCAGGAAAAGCAGCCATTATTAAAAATGCCGTTGAATATTTGTCTAAATTAGGTATCAGCAATCCCAAGGTAGCTATTTTAGCGGCAGTAGAAACAGTAAACGAAGCCATGCCTGCAACTGTAGAAGCTGCTGCTTTAACAAAAATGGGAGAAAAAGGTCAGATTAAAAACTGCATCATTGACGGCCCCTTAGCCTTTGACAATGCTATTAACAAGCACAGTGCCGAGCATAAGGGTATAATAAGCAAAGTGGCAGGTGATGCAGATTTATTGGTTGGTCCGGACATAGAAGCTTCGAACATGTTATACAAATCATTCATTTCCTTTGCCCAGGCCCAATGTGCTGCTGTGATTGTTGGTGCAACCGCTCCTATTGTACTGACATCAAGAGCTGATTCAGAAGAAACTAAACTAAACAGCATTGCACTGGCTGCAGCTGTAAACTATGAACTTAAATAAACTATGAATTTAATTTTAGCTATTAATCCCGGATCAACATCGACAAAAATAGCCGTTTTTGAAAATGCGAAACAATTGTTCGTAAAAAATATCAAACACTCATCAGAAGATATTGCTCAATTTAAAAAAATAACCGACCAATACGAATATCGGAAAAGTATTATAATGCAAGAACTTAAAGATGCAAATATTGATATATCGAAAATTACTATCGTAGTAGGCAGAGGCGGTGCAGTAAAGCCTATTAAATCAGGTATATATATAGTCAATGAAGCACTTAAAAAAGATTTAAGGAAAGGTGTCATGGGACAACATGCCAGTAATCTGGGAGGCTTGATAGCAGACGATATTGCCAAATCGCTTAAAGATGCTAAAGCTTATATAGCAGACCCTATTGTTGTTGACGAACTGGAACCAATTGCACGCATTTCCGGACATCCTGCATTTGAGCGCATATCAATATTTCATGCACTTAACCAAAAAGCTATTGCCCGTTCACATGCCAAGTCAATATCAAAAAAATACGAAGACCTTAACCTTATTATTGCACATTTAGGAGGTGGTATAAGCGTTGGGGCACATAAGAAAGGCAATGTGATAGATGTTAATCAGGCTTTAGACGGTGAAGGTCCCTTTTCTCCTGAACGTAGTGGTACATTGCCCGTTGGAGCCTTGGTAAGATTATGCTTCAGTGGTAAATATACTTTAGATGAAATTAAAAAAATGATTACAGGTAATGGTGGATATGTAGCTTATCTGGGGACTAACGATGCTTATGAGGTAGAAAAACGTGCTGACGAGGGAGATGGAAAGGCAATCTTAATCCAGAATGCTATGGCATATCAGGTAGCCAAGGAAATAGGCGCCATGTCAACAGTTCTCAAAGGTGAGGTTGATGCTATAATTCTAACAGGAGGCATTGCTTACGGTAAGCCATTTATTAACGCTGTTAAAGAGCGTGTTTCTCATCTTGGTGAAGTTTTCGTTTATCCGGGAGAAGACGAAATGAGAGCCCTGGCAATGAACGGACTGATGGTGCTTGATGGAGAGACTGAAGCGTTGATTTACATGTAAGGAAGTGCCTACACTTCTATAAACTCAGTGTGAAAAATACTTAAAGTGAGCTACACTTCGACTATCACTCAGTGTAAAAAGTGCCTAAAGTTAGTACAGGCGCTGTCTTAGAAGAACAAGAATATAAAATTGAAGATAGCAATGAGGAAAAAGAAAATAGATTATAGCAAATAGTAGATAGAAAATAGTATAATATATATAAACATGTATATCTAATTTTTTAATTCAATATCTTTCTGAATCAACCAAAACACATATTTTCTATTTAATATTTTCTATATAATATCTTCTATAATATTTTAAATATAGTGAAAAAAAACGTCGTCATCCTTTTTCACCCTGCAATTAAGGATCAGTACTACAAATGTATTCCTTACTCGGTACTGTATCTGGAAAGGATGATACGTGACCTGAATGTTGAGATTATTATTATTGATGAAAATGTTGACAAGAATTACGAAAGCACTATAAATAATGTAAAAAACAGAATTCTCTTTGCAAGTATCAGTTCTATTATAGGTTCACAGATATTAGGCGGGATACGGTTTGCCCGATTTATAAAAAGTTTGAATACTGAAAATATTGTACTTTGGGGTGGCTGGCATGCGACCATCTTGCCGGAACAAACCTTAAAGGAAGATTTTATTGATTTTGTTATCTCTGGTCAGGGGGAAGTAGCTTTCAGAGCTTTTACACTAGCCCTTTTATACGAAACAGATTACGGTGCGATAAATAACTTATGCTATAAAAAAAGAGCTGAAATAATTATTAATCCCATAAGTAATTTTGGTGACTTTAATGAATATCCTCCTGTTAATTACAACCTCATTGACGTAAATAATTACATTTATTACCCTTCTTTTGCGAAAAAGTCGATAGTTTACTTTGCAAGTCACGGCTGTCCCTACAATTGCAACTTTTGTGCGATGGCAACCGTTTTCAAACAGCAATGGATACCTTGCAAAATTGATACAATAATTAAAGATCTAAGATATTTCAAAGAAAAAGCAGGCATTGACAGTATTTTTTTTCAGGATGATAATTTTTTCACCAATAAAGAATTTTGCTTCCAGCTGTGCCAGGCTTTTATAGATGCTGATTTGAACCTTCTTTGGGAAACATGGTCTCATGCCGGAGGGTTTATCAAAATGTTTGATGATGAAGCGGTCTCCCTTTTATATAAAGCAGGATGCAGACAAATAATAGCAGGGAGTGAGTCGGGAAGCCAGGAAGTTCTGGATTTAGTGAATAAGAAGCTAAAAGTGGAAGATAATCTTGAATTTGTAAAACTACTTAAAAAGCATAAAATAACGCCTTTTTTCTCTATTATGCTATGTTTCCCTGAAAATCCAGAAAACGAACTAGAAGCTACCTTTGAGATGGTACGTAAAGCCAAGCTGATAGATGAGACACTGAAAATATACTTTAGTTTTTACACTCCCTATCCCGGGACAAAGATGTACAGTCTTGCTACAGAGAAAGGGTTTAAGATGCCTGACAGTCTGGCAGGGTGGGCTGAACATACTTTTGATGATTTTCATGCCCCATGGTGGACGGCAAAATACGATAATAAGCTAAACCTCTATGCCCATTTTTACATTCCTTTTTCGAATCCTTATAATTACAATAATTTTCCACGACCTCCTTTTGTTAAAGGTGTTTTGTTTATGCTGAACAAGATATTTTATCCTGTTGTCAGATTGAGATTTAAAACTAATAATTTCAAGTTTCCTGTGGAGGCCAGGATGTTTCTCTTTTTGCTTAAATGCTATAATAAGATTTTTAAGAAGAAGTATAAGCTTTACCCCTTCTAAATACAATAAAAGAATAGCTACAGATTCTCAGATTAAATATACAATAAATAAGAATATTTTAATATTTGAATTATACTGATAATAAACAAATAATTCAAATACGTTTTTGAATTAAAAGCAGTTTGCATAGCATTAAGAAGGACTGCCAACAGTCAGTCAGGACTTCACTTCCTATACACAAGTCTGCGCGCAGTGAAACTATGACGGGACTAAACTGCCAACTGCTGCTGCCAACTTACTGTTCCATTACATTTTCCAGTGAAATAATTTCTTCTAGGGTATCACCAATATTTTCTTTCTGTCGGCATGAGCGCTGAAATAACCCAGGGCGCCACCAGTGAGGTTATTTACCGGGTTGGCAGGAGGTGCCGATTGAATTCCATTTCTGTTCAATTGCCTGAGTAACCTGAAATACTCGCGAACATTTTGGTCAATACTTTCAAGAATAACATTAACAGAATCGCCCGACTTTAAAGTAAGGTCACGGGGGATTGGTATTCTCATATCAATGGTATCTCCATCGCGTAAATGGTCGTCGGTTGAAGAGAAATTAGATTGAATGACGTTGTTTATTTTCAAGAACAAAGCATAGTAATTATCTTTTCCGGCAGGATCCAGGAACCTTGCCGACCAAGACATTTCATGTCCGAACCCTTCCTTTTTATTAACCAGTGTATCAATATTGACTGGATTTGGCATTGTAGAGCTTGCTGTGTATGTTTTTCCATTTGCAGTAACAGAAAGTGAGTAGGTTCTTCCGGGCGTTCCATGAAGAACTGAGGTCACGTATTTCCCTGATGAAGATTCTGTAAGCATCTCTGTATTGCCAAGGTTATCACTTATTATAACATTAGCTCCTGTTACAGGAGGGAAAACATTGGTTTCACTAAAGTTTACAGTCTGGGACAAATAAACAGCATAGGGCCCCGGTTGGTCTGTTATATTTCCTTCAATAACCATCTGGGGGGCAGCAGAATTCAGGTCTATGTTTATAACCTTCTGACATGACGTTAAGCCAATAAATATAATTAAAGAAACAAAAAATTGTTTTGTAATAAATTTTAATAAAACTATGTTTTCCATTTTTTAAAATTTAAAATTATATGATACTGAGGGTACTATTTTGAATAATGTGGTCTGAACAGCCTGTGTTTTAGTAGCATCGTTAGGATCCGGCTCAAAGGAGATAGAATAAGCATTATCATGGTTGTAAGCATTGTAAACAGAGAAATTCCAACTGGATTCAAATTTTGCAGTCTTTTTACGTATCCACGTTGCCCCTATATCTAGCCTGTGATATGCCGGCATACGATAGCCGTTTCTTTCTGTATAATAATTAACCACCTGCCCTGCTATTGTATATTTCCCACTTGGGAAAGTAACGGCATTGCCTGTGTAATATACCCATGTGGCCGATAGCGTCCATTTTTTCGAAAGTTCATAGATGCCTACTAAAGAGATATCGTGGGTACGGTCTTGTTTAGCAGGGTAATAACTTCCATTGTTTATTAAGTCGAATTTCCTTTCTGTGCGCGACAATGTATAGCCAAGCCAACCATTAAACCGGCCATATCTTTTCTTTAAAAAGAGTTCAATACCATAAGCTCTTCCTTTCCCGAAAAGCAATTGGGACTCACTGTTCTGATTGAAATTAAGCTCTGCCCCATTAATATAATCGATCTGATTTTGTAGATTCTTATAATAAACCTCAGTCGAAAACTCATAAGTATTATCCTTGAAATTCCTGAAATACCCTACCGAATACTGGTCACAGATTTCAGGTTTTACATTTTTACTATCGGGTATCCACAGGTCTGTTGGGTTGCTTGTGGTAGCATTAGACAGCAGGTGCAAGTTCTGAGTGTTCCTCCCATAAGAAGCTTTAACAGAATTTTCTTTATTTATTACAAAACTTGCTGCAATACGAGGCTCTACACTGTAATATGTTTTTACAAATTTATTTTTACCGTATAATGAGGAATCAATGGCTGTACCTGATGAGTCATAAGAGTAAAATGTACCCGGCCCCAAAACACTAAAAGATGTAAGGCGTACACCATACTCTAAGGTAAAATTATCTACAGGCTTGTACTCGTGCGAAATATATATTCCGTTTTCCAAAGCATATTTGTTTGGAAGATTTTGTCTTCTTATAGGTAGATTAGTTGCCGCAGTAACTTCTCCGGGTATAATGACATGGTAAATGGAATTAAAGCCAAATTTGATTTTGCTTTTAGTGTTGGCGAAAAGCTGAAAATCTTCTTTCAGGTTACAGTTTTGTATTCTTGAAATAATATCTCCCTGGATTCCACTGAAATCGAGGTTTATCTTATAGGTATAATTGCTGAAAATAAATGAAGTGTTAGAAAATAATTTTTCATTAAAAAGATGGTTCCATCTCAACGTACCTGTTGCATTTCCCCAATCAATGCCGGAAGTACTCATCCCCAGAACATCTCTGCCAAAGTATCCTGAAAGGAATATTTTGTTTTTTTCGTTAAGCTCATAGTTTGCTTTGGCATTAAGATCATAAAAATAAAGTTTTGCTTTCCGGATGCTTGTATCAGGTGCAAAAATTAGGAAGAGGTCAGCATAGGTACGCCTCCCGGATATAGTGAACGAGCCTTTGTTTTTAACAATAGGTCCTTCAATATTTAACCGAGACGAGATCAACCCAATTCCTCCGCTTACTCCATATTTCTGGTCGTTGCCATCATTCATCTTAATATCCAAAACAGAAGAAAGCCTGCCACCGTATTCTGCAGGCTGTTCGCCCTTATATACAGTAACATCTTTAATAGCATCGGAATTAAAAACAGAGAAGAAACCCATTAAATGAGAAGCATTATAAACTGTAGCCTCATCAAGTAATATCAAATTCTGATCAGCACCGCCGCCACGCACATAAAATCCGCTGTTGCCCTCACTTGCCGCTTTTATTCCCGGCAGCAACTGAATGGTTTTCAGAACATCTTTTTCACCCAGAAATACGGGGATATTATTGATTTCTTTGATGCTCATTTTTTGAGTTCCCATCTGTACGTTGGTTACATTTTCCTCCTTATTTTCACCTGTAATAACAACCTCATTAAGAGTATTTATTTTTTCATCGAGTTTAAAATCCTGTTTTACATTTTGTTTTAATGCAATGCTGACACTTTTCGATTCGTACCCAATAAAGCGGGCAGTCACTGTATATGAACCTTCCGGGATTGTTATCGAATAGAAACCATAGGAATTAGTTACTGCACCTGTATTCATCAGCTCTTTAATTGAAACAGTAGCCCCAATCAATGCTTCTCCTGTTCTAGCTTCTTTTACATACCCACTTATTGTGTATTTATTCATAACAGGCAGGTTTACACTTTCCTCACTGACAGGCTTAAATGCGAAGGAAGTGGTGGCTATAAAGAGACAAAACAGGGTGATTAATTTTCTCATAATTAATAAATTTCTTTCTAATGACGTGTAGCAGTCCATGATACATTTATGCCTGCCATTGTTGTGCTTGATGTCATACGGCCATAATATGTTATTGGGGAACCACCATAATTAAAAGTCCATGTTACAATACCGGTTGTTAAACTTGCCATAGTCCACGTACCTGTCCCATCACTGCCAATGTAGGAACCATCTTGTTTAAACTGAAATGTATATCCATCGGGTATAGATACACTCCACGTTCCTCCAATCACAGTATTAAGACTAACGTTGACTGTTGATGCCGCACCTTTGGAAACCGAACACGATACAGTATCCGGTACATATCTGTCCTGTGACAAATTTAACTTATAGTTACCTGCTGATATTTCAGAAATGGTATAATTTCCAGAAGCATCCGTGGTAATAGGTGTTGATATAGCAGGAATTGTAGTGATAGAAACACCTGCTAATGATGAACCTGTAAATGAATCCGTTATTTTTCCACTTATTAATGTAACATCCTTATTACACGAAAAAGAACATATCACAAATAAAAAAAATAAAATAAAGATAATTGTTCTCATAAGATAGATTTCTATCTGGAATGTGAGTTGCGAACTTAAATATATTAGTTAACAACGTTAACTATTTATATATGTTGTTATTTATAAAATTTATTTTGTTTCAATGAATAATAAAATTAATTAGTTGTTCAAAATTTTTGTGTTATTTTGAAAAAAAATAGTAAATTTATTTTTTTAAATACAGGTGATTCTTTAGTTGGATTAAAAGTATTGAATTAATAGCCACAAAAGCACCAAGGCTCAAAGAATCACAAAGTTCTATATATTAAACTAATTTAAAACAAAAAGATTTCAGTTTTAAAATGAGATTAAAATGAAAAAGATAAACCGGATAGCTTTTATTTTATATTTTATTTTGTTTACAGGGGCTCTATTTGCTCAATCTAAAAAACATGAATCGGGTGGAATAGAGTTTATTGAAAATAAAAATCAGTGGGACAATAAAATATTGTATAAAGCGGATATACGATGTGGGGCAGTTTTTCTTGAAAAAGACGGCATCACTTATCTTTTTAAAAATGTTGCTGACTTAGATAAAATTCATAATTCCCAGCATAAAAATAATGCAACAGAGCATCAGCCTATAGAATCGGATAATACAGTAAGATGTCATGCTTACAAGATGAATTTCCTTAATTCGAACAAGGAAACTAAGGTTTCCGCATCTGGACCTAACAAAGGGTATTTCAATTACTTTATCGGCAATGACAGAAATCACTGGGCATCGCGAGTAAAATCTTTCAAAGCCGTGAGTTATAATAATATTTACGATAAAACTGATTTGACTGTTTACAGGAATAATTCTAACCTGGAATATGATATTACCCTTCACTCCGGGGCACATCCTGATGTTTTAAGGTTTCAATATGAGGGTGCTGAGAATATAAGTTTGTCAAAGGGTAATCTGGTTATTAAGACAAGTGTAAATGAGATTACAGAGTTAAGTCCCGAAGCCTACCAGACAGAGGGTGATGAGAGGATAAAGATTCCCTGTCAGTTTAAACTTAAAGACAATATACTATCATTTGAATTTCCCTCTGGTTTCGACACTGATAAAGACCTGGTGATAGACCCGGTGCTTGTTTTCTCGACCTATTCAGGGTCTTATACTGATAACTGGGGATTTACAGCCACTTTTGATGCCTTTGGAGATGGTTATTCAGGAGGCATTGCCTTTGGCACAGGATACCCTGTAAATACAGGTGCTTTTCAGGCAAATTTTGGGTCAGGCGATTGTGATGTGGCTATCATAAAATATGACTCATCGGGAAGCCAGCGTTTATGGGCAAGTTATCTGGGCGGGAGTGGTAGTGAGCTTCCGCAGAGTATGATAGTAAACAACAATGATGAATTGTTGGTTTTAGGAACTACAGGCTCCTCTAACTTTCCAGTAACCACCGGTGCCTTTGGCCAGTCTTTCCATGGTGGCACCTATCTGAGTTACGATGGTATAGGTTTTTTTTCAGGTACAGATATTTTTATAACAAAAATAAAAGGGGATGGCACACAAATACTTGCCTCCACTTATGTAGGAGGTACGCAAAACGACGGTATAAATTATCCTTCATCGCTTTATTTCAATTATGCCGATGGAGCCAGAGGTGAAATAATGATCGACAATGCCAATAATGTATATGTAGGATCTACAACTAATTCGTCAGATTTTCCTGTAACATCAGGTGCATTTCAGCTAGCAACGGCAGGAGGACAGGAAGGTGTAGTTTTCAAGATGGACCCCGACCTTACAACTCAGCTGTGGAGTTCTTACCTGGGTGGTAATGCCTCTGATGCCATTTACGGTATTTGTGTGGGAGCCGGAAATAAGGTTTATGTTACCGGTGGTACCAACTCTCAGGACTTCCCCACTACTTCGGGAGTACTTAATCCTACTTATATGGGAGGTAATACTGATGGTTTTATTACAAAAATAAGCGCTGATGGCAGCACTATACAGAAATCTACTTATTATGGCTCTGCTTCGTACGACCAGTCTTATTTTATCAACAATGATAATGCGGGCAATGTTGTGATATTTGGTCAGACAGAAGCTCCAGGTAATACCTTTATAAATAATGCAACCTGGGCAACACCTAATGGCGGACAATTTATAAGCAAAATAGACTCCAACCTGAGCAGCGTGGTATGGTCAACTGCTTTTGGCAATGGCAATGGAGTTCCAGATATCTCTCCCACAGCTTTTATGGTCGATATATGTAATTACATTTATTTATCAGGATGGGGAGGCCCCGTTATCAATGGGTTTGGAGGCACTTCAGGTCTGCCCATAACAGCCAATGCTTACCAAACAACAACCGACAACAACGACTTTTATTTTCTCGTATTGAATAACGATGCTTCTGCATTGCTTTATGCCACCTATTTCGGGAGTCCTTATTCGCAAGACCATGTTGATGGCGGAACCAGCCGTTTCGATAAAGAAGGAAGGATATATCAATCGGTATGTGCCGGCTGTGGCGGAGATGATTATTTCCCTACTACTCCGGGAGCTTGGTCTAATACTAATAACAGCACCAACTGCAATAATGCTTTGATTAAATTCAACTTTGAGTTGAATAAGGTTAAATCGGATGCGAATATAGCACCCAGTGATACCGGGTGCGTCCCTTTTACAGTTAACTTTATAAACAACAGCAACGGTGTTAATTATGTGTGGAATTTTGGGGATGGGACCCAAAGTATCCTAACAACACCTTCTCACACCTATAGCAGTGCAGGTAATTATTCAGTATCTCTTGTAGCTATCGATTCCGTAAAATGTAACATTGCCGATACAGCCTATTTAACCATTAAAGTGGTTCCTGTACCTATAGTAAACCTTGGTGCTGATCAGAAAATCTGTGAAGGGCAGAATGTCACCTTAGATGCAGGAAATGCAGGAGCGTCCTTCCTCTGGTCAACGGGGGCCACCTCACAAACAATAAATTTAACTGATTCCGGCACCTATTGGGTAAAGGTTACAAATACGCCCTGCTTCTCTTCAGATACAGTTTCCATTCATATTACCAAAGAGATTATATATAAAATCCCCAATGTTTTCACACCCAATGGCGACTTGATTAATGACATATTTAAAGTAGAGACGGCGAGCGAAATATCAGAATTTGAAGGAACGGTATTTAACCGTTGGGGTAAAAAGGTATTTGAATGGACAGATCCTGCTCAGGGATGGGATGGTAAAATTAAAAATGCTCAGGCAGCCGAAGGAGTTTATTATTACATCGTTACATTCAAAAACCAGTGCGGGAATATTGAAAATCATGGGACGGTTACTTTGATGAAGTAATGGAGAGGAAAAGTTAACGAAAAACCAGACTGTGCCTGCCGAAGGCGAGTATGGCTTGGGTAGTATTAGCAGTCGTTTTTATTTTCCTGTTTTAAGATTTATATAATATCACCATAATTATCAAAATCACTTTCTTTTAGTCAATATCCAATAAAATTGCTACTCATCATCAAAATTCTCGTTTTGTCGTTCAATCCAGACCTCTTGACTTGGGAAGCTAGAATTAGATCCAAGATATGAACCAACAACTTCTTCTGATGTGTAAAATGGAAATTCTTTATATAGTGCTTTGCGATACTCATTATTTATTTCGTATTGTCCGAACTTCAAGGTCTCTTTTGGCGGGACGCAGTTAAGTGCTTCTTCATTCTCAAAATCATGCGCTTTTTCCCTACATGAAGAGCATCTGTCTTGTTTTTTATTTATCATGTTTTAATTTATTAAATTATGTTTAGTAAAAGATGATTGGTTTTATAATGACCGCTATCGGCTGGCTGTATTTTTCATTAGTTCTTATTCTATTTCATTTCTATAATATTAATTTCATTTTGATTTATTCCATAAAGATTATAAACCATTTTGTCAATTTCTTTATCTGTTTTATTGATTTTATTTTGTAATTCGATTGCTTTTGATTTTTCTTTTTCAAAAAGTTGCATTAATTCGTATTCATCAGTAGTTGAAATCGTAATTTTTTGTTTTGCTAATTCACAAATGAGTTCAGAAAATTCTATTTCAATCCAGTTATTAATTTTATTTGATAGACTTTCAATTTTGTATTTACTTTTTATGAATCTTGAAAATTTTATCCGTAAATCGTCTAGTTCTTTTATTTTTGAAAGCATTATATCTGCTTTTTCAATAAATGGATTTTGAGCAGGCTGGCTAATATGTTTTATTGGTAATTCATTTACATAATCAATTTTTACTTGAGCAAATACACGACCTAATTCTGGATTTAACTTTTGATATTGATAATTCAACAATTTAGAATTTAAAAGCGCCAGAATATATTTAATTTTTAAAGTATCAATTTTGGGATGCATTAAAAATAGTGAATCAATTGTGTAATATTGATTGTTATCGTAAGCAAGTATCAATTTATCGGATGTCTGGCGCATTAATAATTTTTCAGGCATTAGAAATATTTGTTCATCTCTTGCTCTTAATAATTCTTTTCTATCGTAATTCAAATATTTTTCATCATATGATATTATGAAACGGTTTATATTTTTGCCTAATAATACTTTTTTTGAGTTTGGAAAAATCGGAGTATCTGCAATGTGTTTTTCATTGCTTCCTGTACAAACTCCAATCTTTATTTCAATAACATCTTTTAGTAAGAAATAATCTTTATTATCGATTAAGCCTCTCAATTTTAGAAAGACTTTGTCAATATGAAGATTAAATGAGAACTTTGCTGTTGTGGTATAAATATCTTGAGCTATTGAGTTAAATTTTGAAGTATCAATAAAATAGTCATTCGAGCCTATTTTTATTTGATTGTCTGCTATTTTCCCACCAAAAATAAAAATTATTGCAGGGACTGTTGCATCCTCAAAAATACCATCTCCAAGTTCAATAATTTGTTCAATACTATAATTTTTTAATAAAAATTCACGAAGCTTGGTATAGTAATCAATCATACAAAGTGAATCGGGAATAATAAGTCCAGATTTTCCTTTTTTATTTAACAACTGACTTATTCTTTCTATAAATAAGGCAAAGGTATTTAGTCTTCCGAATGAGGTTTTATATTTATCCTGAAAATATTCAAATTCCTTATCTTTAAAAGAACTTAATACAACATACGGTGGATTTCCAATTATTACATCAAAACCATATTTTTCAAACCCTTTACTTTGGGGATTCCCATAATTATATGATGGTTCTTCAACGACATTTTCTTGTTCCCTGTTTCTATAATTAGGAAAAATCTGAGGAAATTCTAAATACCAATTAAATGCTTTATCTCCCGCAATTTTTTTATCATCTACAAGAGAGTTTCCGCATCTAATATTTTCATCTAGTGCTGTTAATTCTTTACCTTTATTAGCTGTTTTTAACCAAAGTGAAAGCTTTGTAATTTCTACGGATTCTGGATTAAGGTCAACGCCAAAAATATTATTTGTTAAAATATGTTTATCGAGTTCAAATATTTCACGCTGTCCAAGTCGTAATGCGCTTAACTGGTCGTTGACTGCCTGACCTTCTTTAAAAAGAAAATCAAAAACCTGATTTAAAAATGCACCCGAACCACAAGCAGGGTCAAGTACTTTTATATTTCTTAGTTTATCTTTAAATGCTTCCAGAAATGCGATGTGAGCTTCAACATTCTTGTTGTATGTAAGAATATGTGTAAGCTTACCAGTAGTTTTGTTTTTTTTCTTTTCTGTTTTAATACTTTGAAAATCATCAGAGGTTAATTCGGATAAATTATAGAAACCTAATTCTTTCCTGCGATCTTCGAGCCAGCCTCCTATGGCTTCTTTAACAATATATCTTGTAATGTATTCGGGAGTATAAAAAATACCTTCTTTCTTTCGTCTTCCATTTTTCTTTATTTCTGCTTTTTCTTCGTGTGATAAGTCTTTACCATTACTTATTTGCGTTTTTATTTCTTCAATATCAGATAATGATTGTTCAAAAATATGACCTAAAATATTTACATTAATATCGCTTGCGAAATCGTATTCTGAAAAGTCAATAAGTTTAAGTAAAACATCATCAAGAATTGTCAGATTGTCTAAATCTTCATCTTTTGCAAACAAACCGCCATTGAACCTATTTATCTCGTGTGGGGGATTTCCTTTGTCTATACTATGAAATAACCCTTTTAATTGTCGCCACAGTTTGTTTTCTTCAAAATCAAAAGCATTTCTTAATATTTCTTTTGTCTTTTTCAGTGTATAAGGTGGTAATAAGCCTGCATCTTCGCAAAAACAAACAAAAATAAAACGGTCTAATAACTTTTGTGTTTTATTGAAAAGCAGAAATTCATCTTTCCCTTTATTATTTGTTTTTAAGTGCTTAAAAAGATCTAAACGTAAGGTTCTATAATCGTTATAGAATTTTTTTGTAATGGTTTGTTCTAACTCCTGACGTTCACGATATAGCTTTTCAATAGTCGATTCAGAGGACTCAGAAACTAAATGTTCTTTTTGCAGGATATAAAAAAAACGCTTTAGGTTCTCATCATTGATTAATTCAGGCACATTAAATTTCTCATAAGCACCCTGATCGGAAGAATGATAAATGCGAATTTCTTTAAAATTAGAAACAATTACCCATTTACATTTACCACCAGCTTTTGAGGAATAAGAAAACGCCTGTTCAACTGGTGTTCTTTTATCATTTAATCGGTGCTGCGGTTTGTCTAAATCAGTTAATGCGTCTTTAAGTTCTATTACTGCTCTTACATCCGCACTGATCTTATTTTCTGACATTTTAAAAAAGCCTAATGCTCCATCAGATTTTGTGGTATCAGTTTTTGACTTCTGTTCTTTTTCAAGATTCCATTTTTGAGAGTCTTTATATTCGTAGCCTAAAACATCTCCAAAAAAATTATTTAAAAAATCAGCTTGTATTGCCTCTTCTTTTGTTTTTTCAATACGACCACTTTCAAGTGATTTTATATATTTTGCAATAATTTTTTGTTTTGCTTCAATATCAATAATATTTTCAACCTTGAAATTGTCAAGTCGTTGTTTAAAGTACTTATCTCCAAATATATATTGTTGAGTCATTTTTAAATTTCATCTAAAATTACAATTTCAAAAGTAGTGAAATTAATTTTATCTAACATTCACATTAAATAAATATCCAACAAATGCCGTTAAGCCGATAGCGACATTGCCTATCGCTTTTACATTGTTATTTTCATTGGGTTAAAATAATTTCAAAATCATAAAATTTCTTAAAATTATTCCAAGCTTTCATTATATCATTAATTTTGGAGGTGTTTAAATTGTTTTACCTTTCTGAGGAACAATAGAACAATAGAACAATAGAACAATAGAACATTTGAACAATAGAATAACGAAGTAAGAAGTAAATAATAAATGGACAAAATTATAATAGAAACCAGTGGACTGACAAAGGTTTTCAGCGGGGGGATTACTGCTGTTGACAATGTCAGTTTTACTGTTAAAGAGGGGGAGATTTTCGGGTTTCTGGGTCCTAACGGAGCAGGGAAATCAACCACTATAGCCATGCTTACCACATTAATCTCGCCCACAAAAGGCAGTGCCATAGTAGCAGGCATGGATATTTCAAAACAGTCTTATAAAGTACGGCTAGCCATTGGTTACGTTTCTCAGGATCTGGCTGTGGATGACGCGTTAACAGGATATGCAAACCTCAGGATACAGGCAGGCTTTTATCATATCCCCGGAAATGAAGCACCTGTCAGGATCAGTGAAGTGCTTAAAATGGTTGAATTGCAGGACAGAGCAAAAGATAAAGTGGAGACTTATTCGGGTGGAATGAGAAAAAGACTTGATATAGCGTGTGGACTTATCCATCGTCCGAAACTTTTATTCCTTGATGAACCCACATTGGGACTTGACATACAGACCAGACGTGAAATCTGGAAATATATCAACCGTCTGAGAGAAGAAACCGGGATGACCATATTTCTGACAACACATTATATGGATGAGGCAGATTCGCTTTGCGACCGCATTGCCATTATTGATATGGGGAAAATTAATGCATTGGATACACCAGCTAATCTGAAGAGTTCGTTAGGAAATGAGATTGTAGAGTTTCAATTTTCGCCCACAGATGACAAGGAAATTCATGCAGCCCTTGAAGAAATAGGCAGGCTTGACTTTGTAAAATCGGTTACTAACGCAGGCATCAGAGGATATATGGCCTCTGTAAATAATGGTGAGGCTTCCATACCTGCAATGTTTGAAGCGCTGAAAGATAGTGCTGCAAAAATAAGTCATATATTATTTAAGCAACCCTCGCTCGATGATGTGTTCCTGCATTATACAGGTCGTGAGATGAGGGAAGCAGGCGGCGGGAAAGAAAATGCAGCGCGGAACAGAATAATGATGAGGAGGGCAAGGAGATGAGATTAAATGTTCTTTTTTCTGATATCTACTGGGTCTTCTGGCGTGAGATAAAGAAATTTTTTCAGCAGAAAGCCCGTATCACAATGGCTTTTGTACAGCCTATCGTTTGGCTGGTTCTGATGGGCAATATGATGACCGGGTTAACGAACAATCCGATGGCAGCTAAAATGCTAGGCACGGGAAGCTATATTGACTTTATGACACCGGGCATCATGATAATGACAGCCTTGTTCGGCGGCGTTATGGGGGGTACTTCCATCATCTGGGACAGGAGACTGGGCTTCCTTAATAAGATGTTGTCATCACCCATTTACAGGGCATCTATTCCTTTGGGTAAATTGCTGGCTATTGGCGTTCAGATTATGCTACAAGCCTTGATAATAGTGGTTATAGCCCTTTTATCAGGTGTTCATTTTATAACCGGAGTTCCCGGCGTTATCTGTCTTATCTTATTGGCAGGTATTTTCGGGATGATAATGGGTGGCATTTCGCTTTCTTTGGGTGCTGTCATCAAGTCTATGGAATCGTTGTTTGCCATCACCAATTTTTTGACGATGCCCCTCATGTTCACCAGCAATGCCATGTTCCCTGTGAGTGCCATGCCTGCCTGGCTGAGAGTGATTGCCAATATAAACCCGCTTACTTATGCCACCAGTGCCATGAGAACTATTGCCACCCAGGGATGGATTTTTGAAAATATATGGCCCGGGGTTTTGGTTTTGTTTGTGATGATTATTATAACTACTTCTATTGCTATAAGGATGTTCCATAGGTCTATTTCATAAATAGATATTGTCCGAATTTCAAACATTCTGAATATCGGCTATTGATCGATAAATTTTGATTTTTAAAGACTTCAATGAAATAAGGCAGAAGAGTTGGGAAGCTGATTTTAAGCATAAATATTTGATTCTAATAGATAGGAAGAAAAGTTATTGTCCCTTTTGGAACAACATGTTGGTAATAGACATGGAGAATATTTAAAACATGCCGTAGGTATGCAACAAGAATTAGGAACTTAATCGTTGATGTCCCGTCACTATGCGACGGAAGATATGCCCAGACATAAGCCTACCCATATATAACCCCTACCGGGATTGAAAAACAACGAATCTGATAAAACAATAAGTAATCTCCCCAACTTTTCGAATGATCCCTTCAAAGTTCTAATATCATTAATCAATGATATTGCACAAAACAATAAAATCCTAATAAATTTAAATGTTTTTAAAAAATAAGTTTTATATTTGGGATTAAAATATTATAACGATGTTTTTTATATCTTAGTCCATAATATTCATTAAAACAGGTTTTATGAAAAGAATAATTTTACTCTTAACCGGGCTCATTGCAATTAGTTTTCAAAATCGTGCACAGACAGTTACAGACATTGATGATAATATTTACAATATAATAACTATTGGAAATCAAACATGGATGAAAGAAAACCTTAAAGTCACCAAACTCAATGATGGCACTGTAATAACCTTAGTAACAGACAATTCAGTATGGGGCAATTTAACAGAACCAGGCTATTGCAACTATAACAACACAACCAATACTGATTCTATAAATATGTATGGAAGATTATATAACTGGTACACGGTAAGTACAAATAAAATATGCCCACTAGGCTGGCATGTACCCAGTGATGGTGAATGGACAGCATTGACAACTTATCTGGGAGATTTAACTGTAGCTGGTGGCAAACTCAAGGAAACCGGGACAACACACTGGAAAAGTCCAAATACAGATGCAACAAATGAAACGGGATTTACTTCATTTCCAGGAGGTTTTCGTAATCTTTTTGGTGAGTTTATAGATTTAGGAGGCTCCGGTGGTTGGTGGAGTTCCACAAAGATTAATAAACACGATGTTTGGAGCCGTTCTATGACCAGCAGCTATGGTGATGTGTTCAGAGACTATAATGATAAGGGAGTGGGCTTATCTGTCCGTTGCTTGAAGGATTAGTTTTTATAAAAAAATATTAATGATTGTGCATGAGATTAAAATTATTATTAATATGTTTGAAAAATAAGTTTTATTATTGCGAATAAATCAATTATTAAAAAAGATGACATCAACATCAACTAAACTAGGCTATTGGACAGCTCTGTTCTGTATTGTTACTTTTGTTATATGGATCATTTGTTTTGTTGCAATTTTTAAAGTTAACCCCCTTTTTAAATGGACAACCCTGGCTGACTTTATCACCTATTCTGAAAATTATAATCAATCTTTTAAGTATTTAGCACAATTTACCATGTTGCTCTTTGCACCTGCATTTTTAATTATGTTGCACAGTATAGATGACTATGCAACAGAAAATAAAAAAATACTAAGCAAAATAAGTATTTGTTTTGCAACGATATTTACAGCTTGTATAGGTATTCACTACTTTGTCCAGATAAGTTCCGTAAGGCTTAGCATTAATAAAGGACAAATTGAAGGACTGGCACAGTTTATACAGGCAAACCCGACCTCCGGTATTGCAGGAATAAATCTTGTCGGCTGGACTTTATTTTTTAGCTTGTCCTGTTTCTTCGCTGCACCTGTTTTTTCCGGAAACCCATTAAATAAAGTAATCAGATACGCATTAATAGCTAATGGAATTATTTGTGTATTAGGAGGAGTAGGCTATGTTTTTGACAACATAGCATTAATTTTTCTGACACTGAATTTTGGAATGGGAGGAGCAATGCTTACAGTTTTAATTGCCCTGTTAATATTTTTCAGACGACTTGAAAAAGCAAATTAAAGTAATTAATGTGCAACGACCACATTTACTGTACCTGTCAGTGTTTTTTTCGTTTTATCAATGTCTGTCAGTGTAACTATATAATAGTATGTGCCGGGAGAAACTACCTGAGCTTTGTACGTCCCATCCCACCCATCTTTACCACTATATAACTGCTGCCCCCACCTGTTGATGATTTGCAGATCAAGTCCTTTCAGAAACACATCATTATATCCATTTCCGTTGGGTGTAAAGGCATTAGGAAATGTCTTGACATCAAGTATAAGTGTGTCAGAGGAATTACAACCGCTTTCAGTGGCAACAACAATAACGTTATCCCCGTTAATAAAAGAAGCTGATTGATAAGTATTTGATATTCCTGATTGTATCGAATTACTTCCGATATAAAAATTATAATTAGAATAGTTGGCTGGAGTAGCCGTTAAAGTCACAACCTCACCGGTATAAATCTCTGAATAAGGATCACTTTGCAAAGTCACAATTGGCAGGGCATTAACTGTAACCAGTGTTGTATCGCTGCCAGAGCATGTGTTCGCATCGGTATAAGAATAAATCAGTTGGTATGGTCCTCCGACGCCTGCCAGTGAAGGATTAAAAACATTTCCAACAACTCCTTGTCCTGAAAAAATGCCACCGGGTGGTGTTCCCGTAAGTGTAATAATGTTTGCGTTTATACAACATGTGTTTCCAACGCCGCTTAACGAAACTACCGGCAACGCATTTATAGTAACAGAAATACTTTTAATATCCGAACAACCCTGAGCATTGGTAACGGTTACTGTATAGGTACCACTTGCAGAGGTTGATACATTAGTAATTAATGGATTTTGTGTTATACTGCTATAATTGTTCGGACCACTCCAACTGTATGAATCCCCACCACCTGAGGTTAAATTCAACGTATGCCCTGCACATATGGCACTATTGCTCGAAGCTGTCGCAGTAGGATTTGTATTTATTGATACAACCGTCTGTGCTGTTGATGAGCATCCGCCTGAGTTGGTAACTGTAACGGTATATGTGCCTGCCAATGATAATGTAGCAACAGGTATTGTTGGATTTTGGGTTGAACTGGAGTAGCTGTTCGGGCCAGACCAAATGAAACCAGTACCTGTACCAGAAAATAAATTTAAAGCCTGCCCTTCACAGGGTGTGTTACTTGATGCGGTGGCTATCGGATTGCTTTTGACGGTTACAATTGTTTGTGCCGTAGAACTACAGCCTACCCCATTAGTAACAGTTACGGTATATGTTCCCGCCATCGTTAATGTAGCACCCGATATAACGGGGTTCTGGTCTGAACTGGAGTAATTGTTAGGACCAGACCAACTGAAACCAGTACCTGTACCTGATGATAAATTTAAAGCCTGCCCTTCACAGGGTGTGTTACTTGATGCAGTGGCTATCGGATTGCTTTTGACGGTTACAATCGTTTGAGCTGTAGAACTGCAACCATTTGCATCAGTAACCGTTACGGTATAAGGACCACCCATTGATAATGTAGCACCAGTAATTACAGGATTTTGGGTTGAGCTGGAATAACTGTTAGGACCAGACCAAATAAAACCAGTACCTGTGCCTGATGATAAATTTAAAGTCTGTCCCTCACATGGTGAATTACTTGAAGCTGTTGCTATCGGATTACTATTGACAATAGCAGTTGTTTGTGCTGTAGAACTACAACCAGCAGCATCAGTAACAGTAACGGTATAAGGACCACCCATTGATAATGTGGCACCAGATATAGAAGGGTTTTGGTTTGAACTTGAATAACTGCCAGGGCCAGACCAACTGAAATCAAGACCACCGCCCGAAGATAAATTTAATGTTTGCCCTGCACAGGGTGTATTGCATGATGCTGTTGCCACTGGGCTATTTACTGTTATTGAATGGGTTTGTGAAATACAGCAAGGACAGTCTATTGTGTAGGTGATATTATATGTTCCACTTAATCCGGAAGGATTAAATATATTTCCTGTAACACCAGTGCCACTCCATGTTCCACCAGTAATACCCAACCCGCTTATCAAAGCATCCAGATTTATAGGAGCAGAATATTGGCATATTGTATCCGGACTGGGACTAGTCCAGTCTGCATCTGTTCCGGGAATTATTGAAATTGTAGTGGCATGCAGGTTAGGAGAAGCAGCTAAATATAAAGTGGACGTTGTGTATCTTGTCCAATTAGTGACATTACTTATTCTGGTTATCCAATCTTTCTGTGTCGCTGCAGTAAGCAATCCCGTATATTTAACAAAATCGGAAGCTGTTGTCGGAGCCATATTGTAGCAAGACATACCTGGATACAAGCCTGATTTCTGTGTTGAATTACCGAATGAAAGCCATGAACCTGAAGTAGAAAAAGCAAACAACATTCTTCCTCCCGTTCCGGGGTAATGATTGCTGCAAAGAGTGTCAGTCCCCCACGTTCCCCCCTGAGCAAAATAAACCTGGTCGCCACCGGAATTTAAATTAAAATTATTGGCAGGAGCACCAGACCCTAAATTGGCAACAGACCATAATGTATCGGGATATGTAAATGATATCCAGGGAGCTGCAGCCTGACCTGTTCTGACAGTAATCACAGTGCCGGCAAGTATTGTTCCCCCTGTTCTTGTTAATCGGGCACCACCTTCCCCGCTACCCCATAAACCGGCATAACAACGTTCATAACCTTGATCTGTTATCTGAATTTCAGTGCCTGTAGTAATATCTTTAAAACAAGCGAAACTGATCTCATCAGGATTGCCACCTAAATTTGCATTGACACCCATAATAACCAAATCACCGGGATTTAAAATTGTTTGCCCCCAGCTTAAAATGCTTAAAGGGCATAATAAGATTAAAAAAAATACAAACTTTATTTTCATGAGTTAAGAAATTTATCTAATAGAAAAGAATTTTCCCTGCCTTTAAGAGCTTTTCTCCATCAAATAACCTGTAGAAATATATCCCTTTTCTTTGTATGCCGCAATCTATAGCAATTTGTTGATTGTTTAAATGTGCAAACTCTTTCAATTTATCACCAAGTATATTATAAATAATAAGTTTTGCATCAGCTAAATTCAATTCAGGATTTATGTTCAGATAAACAGGAGAACCCTCAACAGCAGGATTTGGATATAAATATACATCACCATCGGCAGGGGTAATATCATTTACTCCGGATATAATAGTAAGTGTGCCACCCAAATCAGTAAAATTATGATAAAACGACTGGTAGTACATATTGGCCACAGTAGCATCGTGAATTATTAATGTATTTTCGTCGTTGTCTGTATTAGCTGAAGAAGACCAGTTGTGGGAGCCTGTAAGAACCTGTGGGTCTGAATTAGGATTTGACGGGTCAACGACAACAAATTTATTATGATATATCATACTGCTGGTCTCCGTAAATACTTTAAAAAGACTGCTTCCGAGTCCATTCAACAGTGTGGTATAAGGAGAGTATGTTTGGCTGTATGAGTCTTCAATACCTGCGGTATAAACGCCTGCATTATGCTTTGTTACAATAGGTGTTGCATCACTGTTCAGGGTAAATGTATAAACACCAAAATACAAATCGGTATTGGCAGAATTGATAGTGCTTATTATATGATTGTTGGTCCCATCAGTAGGGCTGAAATAGAGTTCTACGTTTTTACCGCCAATTGAGAAAGAATGATTAGCTAAAGGGTCTGTTTTATGCGATCCGAATTTAGCGTTTGTAGAGCTGGGTGTTGCTGTTGTGCTGCCCCACATCTCGTTAAATTCAGCAGTATATGCCTGTGCAAGTGCCTGGTCTTGAATTATAACAACATTATTGTAATCTGAATTAAACTGCTCATCTGACCAGTTAGTGGAACCAGTCCATACAATTGGGTCAGCAGTATTGGTTGAATTAGCATCAATAATCATAAACTTGCAATGCATGATTCCGTACCCTGTTGCTGTAGGACTTGATAATGTATTAATACTTGATGACAGATGACTCACAGCAGAATTTGAAGAACTGCCGTTGTCTATCCATCTTACCGTTACACCCCTGGCTTTGGCAGCATTTACCGCATTAATAACCGGTGTCATCGTGCTGGAATAAGTTGCATTATAAATAGCACAATCCATTGTATATTTTGCCCTGTTAATGTAATTTACTAATGTATCGGCAATGCAATTATTCAGATAAACAGCATTGGTACCACTTGAAACAGTAGTTGTTACAGGGTGGTTAAAGTAAACTCTGATCTTGCCGTTCATAGGCCATACGGTGCTCTGCGCAAAGATAAATTGTGAAAACAATAACATAATTGAAGCAAGAAGAAGGTTTTTTTTCATAAATTACAAATTTAATTTAATGCTTAAAATAGGCAGTAAAAGCAGGTCGTAGCTATATTTTATTGTCCCTGAATAAACGTTATATTTCATACCAATAATATTTTTCTGATTGGTAAGATTGTTCAAATCCAGCGACACCACCCATGAATATTTTTGTCTGTTTCTTTTAAAATTAATCCCCAAATCCAGGTTATAAACATCGTGTGTGATGAGTGTAAAGTTTTCGTTCGGATAATAAACAGCTTGTCCTGCAATATGCGATGCTGTAGTATCAATTCCCTGATAACGCATACCTCCCCTGTATAAAAAGCGAAAATTAACACCCAGCGTTTTGCTTTTCTTTTTACCAAAAGTCCATTCTCTCCCTGTCAGTGCATTAAAGATATAGTTGCCATTAAAAGTAGTATTGTACATTTTCCCATCTGCCGGTATGTATTTCGAATCGTAAAGGGAACCTGTGATCATAAAGTAATATGACTTAACAAAATACCTTTCAAACGTAATATCCAGTCCGTAATTCCTACCTTTTCCCTGAATGCTCAAAGGAATAGTTACAAAACCATAACGCAGGTTAATCACCGAAAACTGGTCGTTGGCTCCCATTCCGGTAGGGACATTAAACAAATACTGGTAATAGGCTTCTGCTTTAAAATGAACATCCTCAGAAATAGAAAAGTCATAGCCAATCACTGCATGCAACGATTTCGACAACCCAAGATTCTTATTCGGCTGACTGTTTGGGTTGCCATTCTGAGGTATATTAGTAAGATATATTGAAATCGGTTCTATTCTAGAATGTAAGCCTAAGCCAGCACTGAAAGAATGATTATCGTCAACCTGTAAGGTGATTCCTGCACGTGGTTCAATAGAGTTATTGTTGTTAAGGAAAAAATGAAGATAATGAATGCCGCAATTGGTAGTAATCTTATTGTTGATGCGGTATTTCCATTCAACATAACTTTGAAACACATAAGTATTGCCTTTGTTGTCGAACACTTTTCCTGTGTCCTTTGTGTCAAAGTCGTAGCCTGATGAATACAGCTTATAGAACTCGTCGCTGATAATAGCACCGGCGCGCATGGTATAATTTGAATTGAATTTATGGTTTACTAAAAATGATGCGCGGATGGTTTTGTAACTCAGGTCCTCAGAGTAAATTCTATGGTCAAGAAAATGAAAGTCCATAGTGTCGTTAGTCATTTTATTGTCTTCGCCCATTACAGCAAGAACCGATTTAAAAGAAGTTTTTTTATTACTGAACAGGTAGTTATTAGTGATACCTGTAATCCAAACGTTGCCTTTGTTAAATTCCTCGTATCTTTGATTTTTATCAATAAGCAGCAGTGAATCTTTTGTAGCTTTTATTCCGGAACTGCTAGCACCCATGATGCCAAATACAGTGGTATGTCCCAGCTTGTTGGAAGGCAAACTTACATTGAATGTTATATCCTGAAATTTGGGAATAATATTTTCGTTCGACACTTTAATACCCGCCTGGCTAAGCATAGCAAATGTTGAATATCTATAGTTTAAAAGGTATGAAGACTCTCTTTTTTTATATAAAGGCCCTTCAATAGAAACTTCAGTACCCACAACACTAGCGGTAATAGAAGATTGCACAAACTCATCGCTACCTTTTCGCAGGTTGAGGTCAAATACGCCGGAAAGGGCATTACCATATTCGGCAGGGAAAGCACTGGTAAAGAAATCAGAATTTGAAATAACATTGGAACTGAGGATACATACACCTCCTCCTGTAGCTCCTTCGTCTTCCCGGAAATGGTTGGGGTTGGGGATTTCAATACCTTCCACACGCCATAACAAGCCACGGGGCGAATTACCACGCACTACTATTTCATTATTATCGTTGGATGTGGCAGCAACACCTGCATAAGCCTGTGCCATCCGCGACGGGTCAGTAATACCGCCGGCATAGCGTTGTGCTTCCTCAATACTGAAAGACCTTGCACTTATTGTTGCCATCGAATTCAATGCTTTTTCTTTATCCAGTTTGGCAATGATAGTAACAGCTGCCAGCTTCTCGGTCAGCTCAGTAAGTTGTATATTCAGCGAAATATCCTGTTCTGATGTAACCAATACATTTTGTAATAACAAATCTTCATAACCTATATAGGTTACTTTGATATTTTGTCTGCCGACAGGTACTTTTTCAATTTTAAAATATCCTGATGAATCGGCAACAGCACCAAGTAACGAAGTAGAGTCAACAATCATTACTGCGGCTCCCCAAAGAGGAGTCTTTGAATCTTTATCAATGACTTTCCCTTTAACAGTTTGAAAAGCATCTTCTTCTTCTTGCGAAAAACAAAAAAGTGAATAAAAAAATAATAGAGAAACGGCGACAAAAAACCTCATAATGTATTATGTTAAAAAAGAAAATGACATCTGAAAACCTCACAAAATTAAAAAATAAAAAATGGTTAATTTGTTAACATAGATAAATTGCAATTTTAATCCCTTATTATTTTACAACCATTCTGATTTTTATTTTAACAATATTTTTCTCAGAAAAAGGATTATCCGCTGGCATTCTAACGCCTTCGTTAGGTGAAGTGCCATCATTACCCATTCCACCGCTATTAGGCATCCCGCCACCATGATTAATTCCGGAGTTATTATTCATTCCGCCGTTACCTGGTATTTCCCCACTCGACATATTCACGCCCTGATGCATCATCTCATCTCCTCCTGATGAACCTTTCATTTTATCAGCTAACATGTCCAGAGCATTTATTTTTATCGAAAAATTAAATATCTTCGTACTGTCAACCTGAGTCAATGTTTCTTTATAAAACGTGTTAAAAGGAATAGTTGCTTTGTAGTACATAATATTAGTTGCATCCCATTCAATGCGAGCAGAGATTCCATATTTATTCTGCAATGGGACAATACCATTTATCGGTAATTTGAACCCGGACAACTGCATTTCTTTTGGTTCAAGAAGAAATTGCGTTTTCACAGGATTATCTTTCCCATTTGCAGGCCTCACTCCGTTTGATATTTTGGGACTTTTTTCAATTCCAAGTGGATACAAAATACTTATTTGCTGCCCCTTTTTGTCTATAGTATCAACATTAATCTGCATACCTGCCAGAAGAATTTTTGTCTGGAATTGTTCATCAACCACTTTTATACACAAATAAATGTTTTTAGCATCATTTGAGATACTATACTGTAGTTTGCTTTTAGCGTCATAAAAACGTAAGGGTTCAGCAGTCTCTGATTTGCGAAGGACACTAAAGTCACCGGCTTGCCACGAGCTCGTGTAAATAGTCTTTGAACATGAAGGCAAAAAAATAGTTGCATAAAACAGCAACAGTAATATAAGAAGTGGTCTTTTAACCATATACAATAATCATTAATTACCTTGTCCTGTTATAAAAGCCACCATTCGTAGGAAAAGCGGAGAAATTAAAATCATTGTTACCGCGCATTAATGATGCGTTGTAGCCCTTTGATACCATGCAATCCGCACTAATTGAAAAATTATCAGTAATTTTAAAATCGACACCTACACTACTTAAACTTGAAGCATTCGGGTTGATTTGATTATTAGGAACTTCTCTCATTATAGTACCCCTCACAGTGATGTTGCTGTTTAAAAGATAGGACCCCTGGGCAAATAAAAAATACTGCCCTTTATTTGAGTTCTGAGAAACTGTTTTAACACCCTCATTGTTTAAACTGTATTGCAAATAATCGGGTTTGCTGAACATGGCAACAGTACCTACAGTAAAATGGAATTTAGGGGTGAAGTTATAGGTTAATGCAGGAGCAATCCATTTATCAAGTACGCTTTGCTTTCCAAAAGAATAAAAGCTTAAACCAGTTTGAAAAGACAAATGAACCCTTTCTGAAAATGGAGCTTTATTATTTTCATTCATGCTAAGAGATGGAGAATAGTTGTCCTTTGATTCAGGTCCTGAATTTTGGGAATATGTATTAAAAAAAAGCAACAAAGAGAAAAATAAAATAAATAAGTTTTTCATATCTAGTTTTTATTACAGAAAGCCAATAAAAATAGCGAATAAAATACAAATATGAATAATATTTTTGGTTTACAATGTTAACTATTCATAAATATTGTTAAATTCCGGCTAAATTATGCAAAAGACCTTCTGTTTTAAGGTTATTGCTTTTTTATTCTCATAGCATAGAATGAACGCCATACAAAGGTAAGGGCAACGATAAAAAATACAATACCTACATAAGGGGCAGCAGCTCTGAAATTTTCGGATATAGCAATTTCCATTGCAAGAAGTCCAAATAAAGTAGTAAATTTAATAATTGGATTTAATGCTACAGAAGAAGTGTCTTTAAAAGGATCACCTACAGTATCGCCAATAACAGTAGCTTCGTGCAATGGGGTACCTTTTTCTTTTAAATCTACCTCCACTACCTTTTTGGCATTATCCCAGGCACCTCCTGCATTTGCCATAAAGATAGCCTGAAACAACCCAAAGACAGCAATAGAAATAAGATAGCTTACAAAAAATGAAACAGGGGCAGCAAGTTTCGCTTTTTCAACAATATCAGGTGTTGAATTCACATCACCAGGAGCAGAGAAAAAAGCAAAAGCCAAAGCAAAAGCAAAAATGCCGATAAATATATTAAACATGCCTGTTTGAGCATACTGGGTGCATATTTTAACCACTTCTTTTGAGGTATTAACATCTGCTTTCTTAGGAGCATTAACATCAAGATTAATATTTTTCTTAATATATTCTACTGCACGGTAAGCACCCGTAGTAACAGCTTGCATTGAAGCTCCAGAAAACCAATAAATGACGGCTCCACCTGCAATAAATCCAAGAATTGAATAGGGGTTTAATATGTTCAGAATCTGTTCAGGATGAACATGTAATTTCTCCTGAATAACAAGGATGAGAGAAAATATCATTGTGGTTGCGCCCACAACAGCAGTCCCTATTAATACAGGTTTGGCGGTAGCTTTAAAAGTATTGCCTGCACCATCATTTGCTTCCAGATAATATTTAGCTTTTTCAAAATCAGGTTTAAAGCCAAAATCTCTTTCCACTTCAGCAGAGATATTAGGATTTTCTTCTATTAAAGAAAGCTCATAAACAGATTGTGCATTGTCAGTAACCGGTCCATAACTATCTACAGCAATTGTAACAGGTCCCATTCCTAACATCCCAAAGGCAACGAGTCCAAAAGCAAAAATAGAAGGGTAAATCATAAAGTCTCCTAATCCGAAAGTACTTGCATAGTAAGCGCCAAACATCAACCCCAGAAAAATCATTCCTTTCCAGAAAGCGCTGAAATTACCCGCAACCAAGCCGGATAAAATAGTTAGTGAGGGACCACCTTCACGTGAAGCAGTAACAATTTCGTTCACATGTATTGATTTAGGACTTGTAAAGATTTTAGTAAATTCAGGTATCAGAGCAGCACCCAAGGTTCCAAAACTAATAATAGCTGAAAGTATAATCCATAGATTTGGAGCAGCCTGCCCTATATTTGTTGAAGGGCCTATCATAAGGAAACTAACTGCAAAAGTTACGGCTATTGACAGAAGAGAAGTAATCCATATAAGGTGGGTAAGTGGTTGTTCAAAATCAATATCATCTTTATTACTATAAAGTGATTTACTAAGCACTCTATTTATCCCGAAAGAAACGACAGAAGTTATGACCATTAAAATACGCATAACAAATATCCACGTAAGCAAACTTGTCTGATATTCTATTTTAGCGCTGTCGCCCATTCCAAAGCCAACAGCCAGTACAATAAATGAAATTAATGCCACACCGGTAACACCATAAGTTTCGAAGCCATCGGCAGTAGGGCCAACACTATCACCTGCATTATCGCCTGTACAATCAGCAATAACACCAGGATTGCGGGGGTCATCTTCACCGATTTTAAAGACGACCTTCATCAGGTCAGAGCCTATATCAGCAATTTTGGTAAAAATGCCACCGGCGATACGCAATACAGAAGCACCTAGAGACTCACCAATAGCAAAACCTATAAAACTGGCACCGGCTAATTCTCTGGGAACAAATAATAATATAATAAGCATCATGATCAGCTCAACGCAAACCAACATCACACCTATGCTCATCCCTGCATCAAGGGGAATGTTTAATAACTTTAAAGGTTTACGTTCGAGGGAAGCAAAAGCCATTCTGCTATTAGCAAGAGTATTCATACGAATACCAAACCATGCTACACCATAAGAGCCTGAAATACCCACTACTGTCCATGCTAAAATTAATGCAACACCACCAAAACTTTGGTGCTGCAAAAATCCAAAATAAAATGCAACACAAGCTGCAATAAAAATAAAAAGTATGACTAAAAATTTACCTTGTTGAATTAAATATGTCTTACATGTTTCAAATATTACTTTTGAAACTTCCAACATCGAAGCATGAGCTTTGAGGTTTTTAACTTTCATGAACTGATACAGCCCAAATCCTAATCCCAATAAACAAACTACAAATCCCCACATCAAAAGATTACTCTGATAAGAACTCAGTTCAGGAATTTTTAGGTCAGCTTCGCTTGCAAAGGTTGCAAAAGGAGTTAATGTAAAAAATAGCGCACCTATCTTCTTCATAAATATTCTATTTGTTTTTAAAAAATTTTTGCAAAGGTACAAAAGAATTTTTTATACGGTAAATCTTTTTTATGGTGACTGAAAAAGAATAAGTATTTATAAACGCATAAAAAAATAAAATGACATTATTTTTCAATTAATTAAAAAATATTATTATTTTTGCATCGTAAAAGCGAAAAAAAAAGAGAAGGGGGCTAATAAGTCCCCTCTTTTATTATAAACTTAGTATATGATTAATTTCGAAAGTATTAATACTTTTTTAACAGAGACGCTGAAAGATTCTGATATTTTTATTGTTGAAATTGCTATCAGACCAGGCAACAGAATTTTCGTTTATCTGGATAGCTTTAATAAGATAGACATAAAAGATTGTGTTAAAATAACCCGTTTGATAAATGCCCATTTCGACAGAGAAGTTGAAGATTACGCCTTAGAAGTTTCTTCTGCAGGACTTACTTCTTCATTTAAGGTAGGCAAACAATATCTGAAAAACATTGGCAAGAAAGTTAAAGTAAAGACTAAAGAAGGATTGGTTATTAAAGGGTTGCTAACCGATTTTAAAGATGAGATTATTACTATAGAAGAGCAATCAAAAATAAAGGGAAAAACAACAAATACATCACATAAAATAGACATAAAAAATATTTCAGAAACAAAGTTAGACATTAGTTTTTTCAATAATAAAGAATAATAAAATAAACATTCAATGGAAAATATCAATTTAGTTGAATCCTTTTCGGAATTTAAAGAATTTAAAAATATAGACAGAGAAACCCTGATGAGAATATTGCAGGATGTGTTACTCAGTGTGTTAGAAAAGCGTTATGGCAACGCAGACAATTTTGAGGTGACTGTTAATATTGACAAGGGAGACCTTGAAGTATGGCGTATAAGGGAAATAGTAGAAGATGATGAGGTTGAAGACCCCAACAGGCAGATTGCTTATTCAGAAGCTATTAAGATTGAGCCTGACTTTGAAATAGGCGAAGAAGTTTCTGCACTATTCGATATGAGTAAATTTGGTCGCAGAGAAATCTTATCAATTCGTCAAAATCTGGCCAATAAAGTTCTTGAGCTTGAAAAAGATGAAATTTACAGGAAATACAAGGATCGTGTAGGTGAAATAATTATTGGTGAGATTTATCAGATATGGAAAAAAGAGGTCCTGGTATTAGATGATGAAGGGATAGAAATGATTCTCCCTAAAGCTGAACAAATACCCACAGACAAATATATTAAAGGGGAATCTTTAAAAACCATCGTTTTAGAGGTAAAGATGGAAAACAGCACACCATTAATTATACTATCACGCACATCGCATGTTTTTCTGGAAAGGTTAATGGAAAACGAAGTACCTGAAATTTTTGACGGTTTAATTACAATCAAAAATATTGTCAGGATACCCGGTGAAAGGGCTAAAATTGCCGTTGAATCATACGACGACCGCATAGATCCAGTGGGAGCATGCGTTGGCATGAAAGGGCAAAGAATACATTCAATAGTAAGAGAATTAAACAGCGAAAATATAGATGTTATCAACTTTACAACAAATACTAAATTATACATCTCAAGAGCATTAAGCCCTGCAAAAATTATTAATATTGAACTTGACGAAATACAGAAACGTGCCTCTGTTACTTTAAAAGCTGATCAACTTTCGTTGGCTATTGGTAAGAACGGACAAAATATTAAGTTGGCAAGCAAATTAACAGGATACGAAATTGATGTTTTCAGAGATGCCGATGTTGATTATGAAGATGTTGATTTACAAGAATTCTCTGACGAAATTGAACAATGGATTATTGATGTGTTTAAAAATATTGGATGTGATACAGCAAAAAGTATCCTCCAGCATAATGTTAATGACCTTATTAAAAGAACTGATTTAGAGGAAGAAACCATTAAAGAAGTTATCAAAATACTGAAAGAAGAATTTGAATAAACCTATTTTTCTTTTTTTATTTTTTTGAAAGTATTATAAAACCTAAAACCTAAATATGAGCGAAAACATAGCACAAGTACGATTAGGCAAATTTGCAAGAGAGTATAATATCGGAATTGCAACAATTGTGGATTTCCTCACCAAAAAGGGAATCAAGATTGACAGTAATCCTAATACTAAAATCCCTGTGGATGTTTATGAATTTCTTTTAAAAGAATTTCAGGGTGAAAAACAGGTTAAAGAAGAATCTTTAAAATTAAGACTAGATATTGAAGATAAAAAGACTATTTCAATTGAAAAGGTAAAAGTACATGAGCAGGCACCAACTCCAGAAGACAAGGAAGACCTGTTAATAAAATCAAAAAAGATAGAAATTGATAACAAAGAAAAAACAACAGCATCAAAAGAAGAAATAAGCATAGAAAAAGCAATAAATAAAGATGGAACGCTTGTAAAAGAAACAAAAGCTGCTGAAGCCACCCAAACTACTGAAAAGAAAACAAAAGCCAAGAAAGGGGTTGAACCATTACCTGAAATTACTGAAGTAGCTGAGACAGAAAAAAAGAAAACTACTAAAACTCAAGTAGAACCTGTCACTGAGACAGAAGCGGTAGAAGCTCAAAAAGAAGAAGCAGTTAAAGCTGAACCTGACAGTGAGCAAAATGGCATTAAAATAGTTGGCCGGATAGATCTTGACTCATTAAATTTAAAAACAAAACCGGCTAAAAAGAACAAGCACGAAATAGAACAAGAAAGACAGCAAAAGAAAACCGAACGCGAAGGACAAAAGAAAAAAGAAAAAGATAAACAACTAGAAGATAGGAGAAAAGAACAGGAAGAGAGAAAGGCTAAAGAACCACCGCAAAAAGAAGAGACAGTTAAAACTGCAGAACAAACTAAAACACAAAAAAAAGAGGGTTATAAATTTGAAAAACAGCAATTGTCTTCCCCCAAAATAATAGGGACGATGGACATAGAGCAGAATACTAAGAGTAAAGAAACTTCTGCCGCCTCTGAAGATGCTAATAAGAAGAAAAAAAGAAAAAGAATTTTTAAAGATTCACCATCAGGTCAGGGTCAACCTCAGTCTGATACTGCCAACAAGTTCGGCAAGCCGAAAGCGCATAAACACGAGCTTAACGAAGAAGAGATTCAGAAACAGGTTAAAGAAACCCTTGCCCGCCTAAGTTCACCTCAAAAATCAAAAGGATCTAAACACAGAAGGCAGAAAAGAGAAGTTGAAAGGCAACATCAGCAAGAGCTAATAGAACAGCAAGAAGGAGAAAAGAAAGTTATCAAGGTAACTGAATTTGTAACAGCCAATGAGCTTGCCAACATGATGAACCTGCCTGTCAATGACATTATTTCCATGTGCCTCAACTTAGGCTTGTTTATTTCTATAAATCAAAGACTTGACGCAGAAACTATTTCTATAGTTGCTGAGGAGCTAGGTTATAGCGTGGAGTTTGTTAGCGTTGAATTACATGAAGAAAGCGAAGACGATGATCAGGATAACACACTATCAGAAAGAGCTCCTATAGTAACAGTTATGGGACATGTGGACCATGGGAAGACCAAACTTCTCGACTTTATACGAAAGACAAATGTTGTTGCAGGAGAAGCAGGAGGTATAACACAACATATAGGTGCTTATGAAGTAAGTTTGGAAAGCGGTAAAAAAATAACCTTTTTAGACACACCGGGACATGAAGCATTTACTGCCATGCGTGCCAGAGGAGCAAAGGTTACAGATATCGTCATCATTATCATTGCTGCTGATGATGGTGTCAAACCTCAAACTATAGAAGCTATTAACCATGCACAAGCAGCAGGTGCGCCTATAATTATAGCCATCAATAAAATTGATAAACCTACGGCTAATCCGGAAAAAGTTAAAGAACAATTGGCCAATATAAATATCCTTGTCGAAGACTGGGGAGGTAAATACCAATGTCAGCACATTGCTGCCAAAGAAGGCACCAATATTGACAAACTACTTGAAAAAATTCTTTTTGAAGCAGAAATGCTGGATCTTAAAGCCACTCCAACAAAGAGAGCTACCGGAACAGTTATAGAATCTTCACTCGACAAGGGAAGAGGTTATCTGGCAACCATCCTTGTTCAAAACGGGACACTGAGAGTAGGAGATATTATCATTGCCGGTTGTCATTTCGGTAAAATAAAGGCGATGTACAACGAAAGAAATGCTCCTATAAAAGAGGCAGGTCCTTCAACGCCTGTGCTTATCCTTGGCTTGGTGGGAGCTCCTCAGGCAGGTGACTCTTTTAAAGTGATGCGTGATGAAAGAGAAGCAAAAAACATAGTCTTCAAACGTCAGCAGCTACAACGTGAACAAGGTCTCAGGACTCAAAAACATATCACACTTGATGAAATCGGACGACGTATTGCTATTGGCGACTTTAAAGAGCTTAACGTTATTATAAAAGGTGACGTTGACGGCTCTATTGAAGCCCTTACCGATTCTCTTATAAAGCTTAGTACTCCTGAGGTTCTGGTAAATGTTATACATAAATCTGTTGGTGCTATCACTGAGTCGGATGTTTTATTAGCTTCAGCGTCAAACGCCATTATTATAGGGTTCCAGGTAAGACCTTCTGCCGGTGCCAGAAAATTAGCAGAACAAGAGCAAATTGATATCAGACTATATTCCATTATTTATAATGCCATCAATGAGATTAAATCTGCTATCGAAGGTATGCTTTCACCCGATATTGAAGAGAAAATACTCTCTAACATAGAGGTACGCGAAGTATTTAAAATAACTAAAGTAGGAACTATAGCAGGATGTATGGTTTTAGACGGTAAAATAAGCCGTAATACTAAAATACGCCTTATCCGTGATGGTATTGTTGTTTACACAGGATTGCTAGGTTCTCTGAAACGATTCAAAGATGATGTAAAAGAAGTCGGCGCTGGTTATGAATGCGGACTTAACATTCAGAGTTTTAATGATATTAAAATCGGTGATATCATAGAAGGGTATGAACAGATTGAAGTGAAGAGAACACTGTAGGAAGTGTGGAGTACTTAGAATGAGAGAGTGCCTAGAGTTGAAAGACCTGACGGCAGTATGAAGAGAAAAAAGTACTTACGCTTTATTGTTTATAAATTTTAAAAAACAAACGAACAATTGAACAATCGAATTCAGAACAGCGAAGTCAGGAAAAATTCATAATTCGTTATTCTACTGTTCTACTGTTTAATGAAAATCAAATAAATCTTTTTTAATCCGTAACTTTTCCAAGAATTACGTAATAATTTTCATTAAAAGGTTGAATATTATTGTATTTCACGCTATGATATCTTTATTATTTGTGATTTCGTATATGTATAATAAAATAATGTTTTTTGCCTTCGCTACCCCCGACCCATTTCGGCGCGCTCACTTCGGTAAACTCAGTGCATCGCAATGCAACGCCTAAAGGGGCGTTCAACGCGTCCTGACGCTATCACGTTGGGCTGGCTTCCCCTTTAGGGGACTGAAGGGTGTGGGCTAGGCAAACGATATTACGAAAAAAAGAAAAGTTACGGTTTAATAATAGACTTTCTAATTCCCTTATACCCTATATCCCTTTATACCTATCTAAATCTACTTATACAACAGCATGTCCTTAATATAATCATACACCTTATCGTGTAGAAAGAATTTCACATCTTTATCTTCTTTAATTGCATTTCTAATAAAGCTGGAAGATATTTTCATCAAGGGGACATCAAATATTTTGATATTTTTATTGTTTATAAACGATGACAAGTCAGAATCAGGGCGGTCATAAACATAAATATTATAATTATCCAGAATCTGCTCAAAATTCTTCCATTTGTGAAGAGTTTCAAGATTATCTCCTCCCATGATAAGGACAAAATTCTTTTCGGGATATTTTTCTTTAAGATATGTCAATGTATTTATGGTGTAAGAAGGTTGTGGCAGTTTAAACTCTATGTCGCAGGCCCTTAATTCAGGATTATCTCCTATAGCAATTTTGACCATGTTAAGCCGGTGATGGTCGGCAAGTAATGTTTCTTTTTTCTTTAATGGATTATGTGGTGATACAACAAACCACACTTGTTGCAAATCTGTAAATGAGATAAAATACTGTGCAATAATCAGATGACCTACATGGATAGGATTAAAAGAACCAAAAAAAAGCCCTGTTCTGGTAATGATTTCCTTGGAAGTTTTCTTTTCTTTTTTAACCATTTGAGGAATTAATAAAATCTAAAATAACTTTCTCAGCTTTTTCTACTGCTTTTTCAAGATTATCGTTAATGATGCACGCATCAAATTCAGAAGCATAAGAAAGTTCCATTTTAGCCCTGTCAAGTCTTTTTTTAAGAGTTTCAGATGTCTCTGTTGAACGGTTTACCAGACGTCTTTCCAGTTCCTCAATTGAAGGAGGCTGTATGAAGATGGCAAGAGCTTTTTCTTTGAAAATCTTTTTAATGTTTACGCCACCCAAAACATCAACATCGAACAAAACATGTTTGTCGTCTTGCCATATTCTGGTAAGTTCTGATTTTAAAGTGCCATAAAAATTACCAGCATAAACCTCTTCCCACTCTAAAAACTCATCGTTTTTTATTTTTTTCTTAAACTCGTCAACAGATAAAAAATAATAATCTTTGCCATCAATTTCACCTTTACGCATGGGTCTGCTGCATGCCGACACAGAAAACTCAAGGGGCAAGCCTTTAGCTAGAAGTTTCTTATATATTGTTGTTTTGCCCGAACCGGAAGGGGCGGAAAAAATGACTACTTTGCCTTCCATTAAAAAATATTTAAATTGACAGTTATTACTGCAATATTGTAATTACAAAATTAGAAAAAAAACTATGTATTTGAGGTTAAATAATGGTTATTTAAACGATCTTAAAAATTCAAATCCAAAACCGACTGAGGGTCTATTCGTTTTTTGTACCACTGAACACCCCAGTGCAGATGAGGTCCTGTTGCGCGTCCTGTTGAACCCACTTCCCCAATCTTTTGTCCTTTAGAAACCTTCTGTCCATTTACAACAAAAGTTTTGCTCAGATGAACATATACACTGTTAAGGCCTTGCCCATGGTCTAATAAGATGAAGTTGCCATTATAATAAAAATCATCGCCTTTAATGCATACAACACCATCAGCCATAGCATAAACAGGTGTTCCGGTAGGCAGCGCTATGTCAATGCCATTGTGCGGACTTTTAGGTTCTCCATTCAGAATACGCTGCCCCCCATATTCACCACTTATACGTCCACCCTCAACAGGTCTCATAAATCCTGACAAGTAATAGGTTATATCTGTTTCACTTATTGTTTTTCTGGCTTCGGCAATTAGTTGGGTCTCCTTTTCAATTTTCTCAAGAACATCTGCTGGCGGATTTACATACTTCTGCTTTAAATCATTTATCTTTTGAATATTGTATTCTCTTTTATCCAGCATCAGTTCTTCTATCTCCGACTTACCATCAGTATAAACCACTTTCAAAATTTGTTTTCCTATATCATCCCTGTCGAAACCAAGCACAAAAAAACCATTAGTGTCCATTTTCAATTTATTATCATTCAGATAAATTTCAAAAGCATTTGTAGCCTTACCAATCATTAAATTTCCGGGTACAGGTTTGCCGATTAATTCTATTTTATTTTTCACAACTTGTGATTGTGCCAAACTACAAATTAAGAGAAAAATGAAAACCAATTTATACATATTTTATTCAATTAATCAAGGAGAACAGCAAATGATTACAAATTTAACTTTTATTAAAGAAGTATTGCTTAATTGACATATTGTCAAATTGCTGTAAGTCTATCGTTTACAAAATAACAATTTAACAATTCCAACAATTTAACCATTTAAAATCAACCTACTTTCTCCCATATCCTTCCAAAAAATGTTGAATATTATTACTAACCCTTTGGATAACATTGTCAGCATCAGATTTTATAAATTTTTCGCCTGTAATATTTTCGTAAAGTTCAATATATCTTTCCGACACAGAATTTACAAAAGCTTCATCCATAAGCGGTACAGTCTGCCCTTCCTTACCTTGGAATCCTTTATCCATCAACCATTCTCTCACAAACTCTTTTGATAATTGTTTTTGTTGGATACCCTTATCAAATCTATCTTCATAGCCATCGAGGTAGAAATATCTGGAAGAGTCGGGAGTATGTATTTCGTCTATAAGAAAAATCTTTCCATTTATTTTACCAAACTCGTATTTGGTATCAACAAGTATTAAGCCCATCTTCCTGGCTATTTCAGTACCTCTTTTAAAAAGTGCTCTTGTATATTTTTCAAGCAGCATATAATCTTCTTTGTTAACCAAGCCTGAATCAATAATTTCCTCACGAGATATATCCTCATCATGCCCTACCAATGCTTTTGTTGTCGGTGTTATTATAGGTTCTTCAAATTTTTGATTTTCTTTCATGTCCTCAGGTAAAGCTATCCCGCAAAGTGAGCGTTTCCCTGATTTGTACTCGCGCCAGGCATGACCGGTAAGGTAACCTCTTATAACCATCTCTACCTTGAAGGGTTCACAAAAATGCCCTACAGTAACCATCGGATCGGGTGTGGCTATTTTCCAATTGGGTACTATATCTCTGGTTTCATCTAAAAATTTGGAGGCTATCTGATTGAGCACCTGCCCTTTGTAAGGTATGCCTTCAGGCAATACAACATCGAAAGCTGAGATTCTGTCGGTAACAATCATCACCAACAACTCATTGTTGATGTTGTAAACATCCCTTACTTTACCTGTATAAACACTTTTTTGACCACTAAAAGTGAAGTCTGTTTTAACTATTGCTTTGATTTTCATATTGTTTAGTTTAAAATGATTTATCATAATTTCTTACACAGAGTTACACAGAGAATCCACAGAGGCGCACAGAGTTTTTAATATTTATATCGCTTTATTCCATTTTTTAATAATGTTACATTAAAATTAATTAATAATCCTAATTCTTTGTCAGCAAATTTCATATACGTAAGGATTTGAGCCTCATGTACAGGATTAAAAGTATCAACTGTTTTCAACTCAACAATTACCAGATCCTCTACAAGTATGTCTATTCTGTATCCGCAATCTAATTTAATTTCTTTGAAAACAATTGGAACAGCTTTCTGTCGTTCAACCCTTAAACCGGCATTCTTTAATTCAAAAGCAAGACATTCTTCATAAGCAGATTCCAGCAGACCTGGACCAAGAATTCGATGGACTTCTATAGCACAACCTATTATTTTTTCCGTAACTTTATTTATGTCCATTATTTGCATATTTTAATATGCGTTCCTCTGTGGCACTCCGCATCTGTATTCTCTGTGTTCCTCTGTATTATTCTTATTATTTCTCATTGCTATAAGCATTAATAATCTGAGTAACCAAATGATGCCTTACAACATCTTTTTCATTAAAATAAATAAAAGCTATTCCATTAATATCTTTCAGTATTTGCTGTGCTTTTACTAAACCCGATGGTTGATTTTTAGGCAAATCTACCTGTGTAATATCTCCATTTACAATAAACTTAGCTGATTTACCCATTCGGGTAAGAAACATTTTTAGTTGACCTTCGGTGGCATTCTGAGCCTCATCGAGTATCACAAAGGCAAAGTCGAGGGTACGGCCTCTCATAAAAGCCAACGGTGCAATTTCAATAGTTCTGTCCTCAATGTACGAAACCAGCTTCTGAGCAGGTATCATATCATACAGTGCATCGTATAGTGGTTGCAGATAGGGGTCTAGCTTGTCTTTTAGGTCACCGGGTAAGAAACCCAGATTTTCTCCTGCTTCAACAGCGGGGCGTGTCAGAATAATTTTTCTTACCTCTTTATTTTTTAAAGCCCTGACTGCAAGCGCTACAGCCGTATATGTTTTACCTGTTCCTGCAGGGCCTATGGCTATAAGCATATCATTATTTCCAATAGCGTCAACCATTTTTTTCTGATTTTCGGTACGGGCTTTTATTACCAGTCCATTTCTGCCGTGAACCAGTATATCCCCTACCCCATTTTCAATGTTTTGATTTTCTGAACCATCATTTTCAAGCACCTGTAAAATATCTGATGCTGTTAACATACTATGTGATTCGATTTTGGCTATAAAAATATTAAACTTTTCTTCAAATGCTGCTATATCATTCTCCTCACCAGTAACTTTAATCATATTGCCTCTGGCTACTATTTTAAGCTTTGAAAAAAACTTTTGAATTATTTCCAGATTAACATTGCTTGTGCCAAAAAAATCTAATGGATTAATATGCTCAATTAAAAAAGTTTTCTCGAAGGACATAATGGTTTATTTTTAATTTTTAAATTGTAAACGTTTTTTATACTTTTGCTATATCTTTGAAGTATGTCTTTTTTCTACAAGACAAAAATAACATTTTAAATTAAAAAAGCCACAGTTTAATATGTTTGGCAAATTATGAGAGTAATAACATTAACCAGCGATTGGGGCTTAAAAGATCATTATCTGGCAACAGTTAAAGGAGCCATCATAACACAGATACCCGATGCCCTTATTGTGGATATAACCCACTCTATAGCTGCATTTGATATTATTTCGGCTTCTTTTATAATAAAAAATTCTTATGCAAGTTTTCCTGCTGACACTATCCATATTATTGGTGTTAATACGGAAGCTACTCTTGAGAATGCCCATATTGTAGCGAAATACAAAAATCATTATTTTATAGGCACCGACAATGGTATTTTTTCTTTAATTTTTGACGAGCCAGCAGAAAAGATCATAGAAATTGACATACATCAGGACTCAGATTTCTTCACTTTCCCCACACGTGATATTTTTATTAAAGTAGCTGCTCATATCATCAAAACGGGAGAAATTGACAGCCTGGGAAATCTTAAAACCGTTCTGAACGAGAAGAATTTTATTACACCTGTAGTGGTTAACAATATTATAAAAGGGAATGTTTTATATATCGACAGGTACGAAAATGTCATTACAAATATCACCCAAGAGCTTTTCAGGAATACAACCAAAGGAAAAAAATTCTCTGTAAATTTCAGAAGCTCGAGTTATGAAATTGATAAAATATCCAAATCATACAACGATGTTGACCCTGGCGAAAAGTTAGCTCTTTTCAGCACTACAAATTTTCTCGAAATAGCTATAAATCAAGGAAAAGCAAGCAGCTTATTAGGATTGCATCCCGGCGATAGTATCAGCGTTTTTATTGAAGAATAAGATTGGGGAAGTTGGAGGTCGGAAGCCCGAAGATGGAAGTCGGAAGCCAGTAAGTGGCAGTTGGCTGTCGCGAAATAGCAATGACTACCAATGACTACCAAAGACTACCAATGACTACTAATGACTACTAATGACCCAATGACTACTAATGACTACCAATGACTACTAATAACTACCAATGACTACTAATAACTACCAATGACTACTAATGACTACTAATGACTACCAATGACTACTAATGACTACTAATAACTACTAATGACTATTAATGACTACCAATGACTACTAATGACTACTAATGACCAGTATTTATGTCTTAATGACCAAGTCTATTTTAATCGATTTCAAATCTAAGGTTATCTATAATAAAGTTCTGTCTTTCGGGTGTGTTTTTGCCCATATAAAATTGCAAAAGCTCATTAAATGAAATCTCTCTACTAAATAAAACAGGCTCTAACCGTATTGATTTACCTATGAAATGTTTGAACTCATCAGGAGATATTTCGCCAAGTCCTTTGAAACGGGTTATCTCAGGGTTTGCACCCAGTGTATTCATGGCATTAACTCTTTCTTCCTCTGTGTAGCAATAATTGGTTTTCGATTTATTCCGCACCCTGAACAATGGTGTCTGCAAAATATACAGGTGTCCGTTTTTAATAATGTCAGGGTAAAATTGTACGAAGAAAGTAATCAGCAACAAACGTATGTGCATCCCATCAACATCGGCATCTGTGGCTATTACTATATTATTATACCTTAAATTTTCAATACCTTCTTCTATGTTAAGCGCAGACTGTAGCAAGTTAAACTCTTCATTGTCATAAACCACCTTTTTCGAAAGGCCATAACAGTTTACAGGCTTACCTCTCAAACTAAAAACTGCCTGTGTATTAACGTCCCTTGACTTAGTAATAGAGCCACTTGCAGAATCTCCTTCAGTGATAAACAATGTTGAATCAAGCCTTTGCTCGTGATTGGTGTTATAATGAACTCTGCAATCGCGCAGCTTCTTATTATGCAAGCTGACTTTCTTCATACTGTCTCTGGCACTTTTCTTTATGTTGGCTATTTCTTTTCGTTCTTTTTCGGAAGATAAAATCTTAGCCAGCAAAGCCTCAGCAACATCCTGATTGATATGAAGATAATTATCCAACTGTCGCTTTACAATATCATGAACATAATTTCTGATGCTTGGTCCGTCGGGTTCTATATATTGTGAACCTAATTTCGTTTTAGTCTGTGATTCAAACACCGGTTCGGTTACCTTTATACTAACAGCAGCAAAAATAGATGTTCTTACATCGGAGGGGTCAAATTCTTTCTTGTAAAATTCTCTTATTGTTTTAACAACAGCTTCTCTGAAGGCTGCCTGATGAGTGCCACCCTGTGTAGTATGCTGTCCGTTGACAAAAGAATAATAATACTCACCATATTGTTTCACACTATGGGTAAAAGCAAATTCAAGGTCGTTTTCGGCAATATGAATTATAGGATAATGAATAGAACTGTCGTTATTGTTCTGGAGCAAATCGAGCAAACCATTTTCTGACTGGAATTTAACACCATTAAATTTAAGGGTTAACCCCCTGTTCAGGAAGGCATAATTCCAGAGCATTTTCTCTATGTATTCGCTGATGTAATGATAATCGCCAAATATCTCCCTGTCGGGGACAAAAGATATTATGGTGCCATTGCTTAAGTTGGTTTCTTCTTCTTTTTCAGATACAAAAATACCCCTTTCAAATTCTACAATTTTAGTTTTTCCATCTCTTACCGACTGGGCTTTAAAATTAGAAGAAAGGGCATTGACAGCTTTGGTGCCTACACCATTAAGGCCAACAGTTTTCTTAAATACTTTTGAATCGTATTTAGCTCCTGTATTTATTTGTGAAACACACTCCACCAGTTTTCCCAACGGAATACCCCTGCCATAATCCCTGACAAAAACTTTTGTTTCTTTTATAGAGACTTCTATTGTTCTGCCTGAGCCCATAATAAACTCATCTACTGAATTATCAATGACTTCTTTAAGCAGCACATATATGCCATCGTCCTGAGAAGCGCCATCACCACATTTTCCAATGTACATACCCGGTCTGAGACGAATATGCTCATGCCATTCCAGCGAACGGACACTGTCCTCGTTATAATTCTCAACTTTGATGTCTTCTGTAAGTTTTACCTCCATGAAATCATTTTTTCGATGCAAATTTAATGAATTTATCAATATTAATGGTGTGTAATAATGGAAATTATATTAACCATGTACAAACTTTCCTTTAAAAATTATGGAAATCTTTAATACTTTGATTTGAAATCAGATAGAATCATTAAAGAAGTTTCAAAGGTATGATGCAGCTATGTCAAACAATGTCGTTATCTCTTTAGTTTTTTTACTATCTTGTCGAAATCGCTTTCCAATAATTTATCCTGAGTAATCCTGTATTTCTCGAATTCGTTTTCTGCAAGTTTTAAAGCTACTTCATGAGTTATTTTACCTTGATGTTTGAGTACAGCTTCTTCGTTAAATTTCAAAAATGCATCTAATTTCTCAATCCAGTCTTTCATATACATTATCACCCCCTTTTTAGCCTGACTTTCGGCATAATCGAGATACATGCTTACAATAAGGTTTAATCCATCCAACTCTTTTTCGTTTAAATAGTTTTTAGCAATGCCTACATCTGTTTTTCTGATACTGCCTTTTGGTGAATTTTTCCATGTAGTTAAACCCATATTATCCTTAGCACTGTCGGCTCTTTTTGCAATAATTTCGGCTGCTGTATGCCTTGTAATTGCCCAATGCAATTTATTCTGAACGGTAGCAAAAAAATCACTTGTTGTTTTTGCCTCTGGGTTATAATCAGCACTACATTGTGCGTAAATATCAGTTATTTTTTGATAAAATCGTCTTTCGCTGCTCCTTATATCCCTGATACGGGCAAGCTGCTCCTCAAAATAATCTTTACCAAAAATGTTATTGGGATTTTTCAACCTTTCATCATCCATTGTAAAACCTTTGATAATGTATTCTCTCAGTCGTTCGGTTGCCCAAATCCTGAAATGGGTTGCCTGTGTTGAATTTACACGATAACCAACGGAAATTATTGCGTCAAGATTATAAAACTTAGTAATTTTTTCCTGAGTTTTTCCTTTAATAGCACCATGTTGAGTGGCATGTGCAAAATTTGCACATACCACATTTTCGTCCAACTCTACTGATTTAAAAATATTTCCCAGATGTTTTGTAACTACTGTTCTGTCAACACCAAACAGGTCAGCAATTTTTTGCTGCGTTAGCCATATATTTTCGTTATGGAGAAATATTTCAACTTTTACTTTACCATTGGGTGTGGTGTAAAGTAGTATTTCGTTGAATCCTTCTGAGGGTTGGTTTATTTTTTTTGGCATTAGTTGATATTGTTTGTTTTTAAAACATATTTTTTTTAATGTTTTTTTTCTTTCCAAATATACATTAAATCACGAAATATGTTTTTTATATTTTTAAATTATTTTTAATTTAATATTCATAAATTTACAAATTAATTTGATAAAAATTGGTTATAATATGATTAAACGCACATTATATTTTGGTAATCCTGTTTATTTAAGTAAAAAGTTTGAACAGCTCAATATAGAATACCCGAAAGAAGAAAATAAAAATACATATATTATCCCTATTGAAGATATAGGTGTTGTAGTTCTTGACGACCAGCAAATTACGATCACACAAGGTTTGATGCAGAGTTTATTACAAAATAACACTGCTGTTATCAGTTGCAATGAAAAACACATGCCGGTAGGTTTGTATATGCCACTCTGTAGCAACACATTACAAGCTGAACGCTTTACAGAGCAATTAAATGCGAGCTTACCTCTTAAAAAACAGTTATGGCAGCAAACAGTAATTGCAAAAATAAGAAATCAGGCAGGATTGCTTAAAGAACTTGGCAAAGACACAAACAATATGCTTTACTGGGCAGATTCAGTAAAAACAGGTGATAGGCTAAACCATGAAGCACGTGCAGCAGCCTATCATTGGTCGTGTATTTTTAATGACAAACACGATTTCAAGAGAGAGCGTAATGGTGAACCGCCAAACAACTTGCTTAACTATGGTTATGCAATACTCAGAGCCACTGTTGCAAGGGGCTTAGTTGCAACAGGTTTATTACCAACATTGGGGATATTCCATCACAACAGATATAATGCCTTTGCATTGGCTGATGATATTATGGAACCCTATCGCCCTTATGTTGACAAAATAGTCTGGCAAATAATACATTCAGAAAATGATTATAGTGAATTGACAACAGACCTGAAAAGACAATTATTAGAAATACCTGCTGTTGATATTTTTATTGACGGACAAAGCAGCCCTCTGATGGTTGGGCTACAACGCACAACTTCATCATTGGCAAAATGCTTTGCAGGCGAGACAAAAAAAATAATATATCCTGAATATGTGTGATTAAATGAATTTAAATGAATATAGAATTTTGTGGGTTTTAGTATTTTTTGATTTACCTACGGAGACTGCAAAAGACCGTAAGATATATGCAGATTTCAGAAAGAGACTGCTTAAAGACGGATTTAGCATGTTTCAATATTCTATTTATACGCGCCATTGCCCCAGCAGAGAGAATGCTGAAGTACACCTAAAAAGGGTTAAATTTATGTTGCCTGAAAAAGGACATGTCGTAATACTCACTATAACAGATAAGCAATTTGGAATGATGGAGATTTACAGAGGACAAGAAAGAATGCCTGTAAAAACAGGATATCAGCAATTGGAGTTGTTTTAATAAAAAAAGGCGAGTTGCCCCGCCTTAGATGTTTTCACAACGGAATAATTATTATTTTATATGAATTAAAAATATTTATATTTGTTTAATAAAAAAAGCCTCACGTAATCGCGAGGCCAAGTAAATCTTCGGCTTATAGCCTTATTGTGAAAAGTGTTTCACTTTGTATCTTGAATACAAAGATAAAAAAAATATAATAACAACAAAAAAAAATAAATATGAAAACGGCAGGATTTGATTTAGGAACAAGTTCAATAGGAATTTCAATTCGGGATACAAGCAGGAGTAATAACATAAAGGAACAGCTTGAATTTTTCAGCTCAGTAATTTTTCAATCCGGTGTAGGAAAAGGTAAGTCAGGTGAGTTTTCATTTGCTGCTCAAAGGACAAAGTTTCGTTCAACACGTAGATTATACCAAGCCCGAAAATACAGAATCTGGGAAACATTAAAATTATTAATTAAAGATGGTTACTGCCCCCTTTCTATGGAAGATTTGGAAAAATGGAGCAAGTATGACAAAAATAAAGGTTTAAAGCGTGAATATCCCATAAATGCAAACAGATTTGAACAATGGGTCCGTTTAGATTTTAATGAGGACGGTATTGCTGATTATAGTAGCCCGTATGAATTAAGAGCTGAACTAGCAACAAAACAACTTGATTTTTCTAAACCAACAAATAAATATAAATTAGGTCGTGCACTATATCATATTGCCCAACGCAGGGGCTTCAAAAGCAGTAAAGGAGAAACAGTTAAAGAACAAGAAAACGAAACTGATAACAAAACTAGTGAAAACAATGAAGTTGAAATAGATTCTTTACTCAAAAAATCCGAGGAAAAAAAATCAAAAAATTTGACTTCATATATGGCCGAGTTTCAACTACCAACCATTGGTTGTGCATTTAACAGACTTATTAAAAATGGCATTCGTGTAAGGGAAAGTGAATACCAAGCAGTCCGCTCACAATATAAAGAAGAAATATTTACTATTTTCAAATTTCAAGAAGGTTTGAGTTTAGAAAGTAATTTCTACAAAAGAATAATAAGTGAAAAGAAAAAAGAGGGAACTATATTTTTTAAACGCCCGTTAAAATCTCAAAAAGGATTAATAGGTAGTTGCACATTAGAACCTAAAAAACAGCGATGCCCTATTTCTCATCCTGAATTTGAAAAATTCAGAGCACTTTGTTTTATAAACAATATTAAGTTCAGAAGATCAACCGATGAAGAATGGCAAATTCTTTCATATGAACAAAAAAACAGATTATTTAATGAAAAGTTTTTAAGGACTATAACAAATTTCAAGTTTGATGAATTAAGAGTTTGGCTTGAAAAAGAAATCGGGTATAAATTAGATTACAAATTAAAAACTATTAATTATAAGAATAAATCCAATGTAGCAGGTTGTCCTATTTCAGGTCGATTTAAAAAAATATTGGGTGACAATTGGCAAATGTTTTTACACGAAACAAATAGAACAAGAATCGATGATAAAACAAAGAGATCACACTATATTTCATATACTATAGAAGACTTATGGCATATATGTTTTTCATCAGATGAAGCCGAACAAATTGAAGATTTTGCTAAGAGAAAATTGGGTTTTAATTCCGACCAGACAAATTTATTAATAAAGATTTGGGGTGCAATACAACAAGGTTACGCAAACCTTTGTCTTAAAGCCCTTCGAAACATTAATCAATTTCTCGAAAAAGGTTTAATTTATACTGATGCTGTTCTTTTAGCTAAATTACCCGAAATACTTGGTGAAAAAATATGGAAAGAAAATGAAGAATTATTTTTAAATGAGATAAGTAATATAACAAGAAAGAACAAAAGAGAGAAAAGAATTATTAATATTGTCAACACTTTGATTGCTAACTATAAAGCCTTAGATTATAACGAGCAATTCGCTTTCCGTAACACCGAATACACATTGGATAATTCGGATTTTAATGAAATCGAAAAGTTTGCAATTGAAAGTTTTGGGATAAAAACATGGGATGAAAAATTAAACGCTGAAGAAAGAAAGCAAATAATAAATAGAATTGCAAAATATTATCAGGATTTCTTCATAAAACCGGAAAATAAACGCGATTTTATTAAATTGCCAAAGTTGGGTGATTCAATTAGACAATTCTTATCTGATAAATTTAGTTTCCTCAGCAATACAGAATTGAAAAAAATTTATCATCCTTCGATGATTGAATTTTACAAATCCGCCAGTGAGCAAAAAATAGAAAGAGATGGAATACTTCTTTCATTGAAGCTTTTAGAAAGCCCCAAAATAGGGGCTATGAAAAATCCTATGGCTTTACGTACTTTACACATTTTAAGAAAACAAGTCAATGAATTGTTATTAAATGGGGTAATTGATGAAGATACAAGAATAGTAATTGAAACCGCCCGTGATTTGAATGACGCAAATATGAGAAAGGCAATAGAAGCTTATCAGAGAGAAAGAGAAAGAGAAAATAAGGAATTTGAAGCTGCGATAAAAAGTCATTATAATGATAATAGCAGATTGGTATCTGATAATGAAATTGATAAAATTAGACTTTTAGTTGAGCAATCAGATATCCCTGAAAAGGGAGAGCCAATAGATATCACACAAGAAAAAGAGACAAATAACAAGAAGAAGAAAAATATTATCGAAAAGGCTGATTCATTTAAGAAAGATATAACTAAGTATCGTTTATGGATAGAACAAGGTTGCAGATGTATATACACTGGAAAATTAATCAATCTGAGTAGTTTATTCGATTCAAATAAAGTTGATTTTGAACATACAATACCAAGAAGCATTTCTTTTGATGATTCTTTGGCAAACTTAACAGTCTGTGATGCTCATTATAATCGCACAGTAAAGAGAAATCAAATTCCGACGAATCTCTCTAATTACAATGAAATCTTGCAACGAATTCAACTCTGGATAGATAAAGTTGAAAAACTTAAAGATAATGTTGAGTTTTGGATGAATAAAGCAAAGCACGCACAAGATAAAGACAAAAAGGATTATGCAATACAACAACGCCATTTGTGGCAAATGGAACTGGATTACTGGAAAAATAAAGTGGAGCGATTTACAATGACAGAAATTACTAGTGGCTTCAGGAATAGTCAATTGGTAGATACTCGTATTATTACTAAATATGCTTATCATTACTTAAAATCTATATTTAATAATGTTGACGTTCAGAAGGGAAGTGTGACTGCTAACTTCAGGAAAATTCTTGGGGTTCAAAGTATTGATGAAAAAAAAGACAGGGAAAAGCATTCACATCACGCTATTGATGCGACTATTTTAACACTTATACCATCAGCAGCTAAAAGAGATAAAATGCTTGAGCTTTTTTATAAAATTCAGGAGAAAAGAAAAATGAATGAAGAAACAACACAGCTTACTGATGAATTGACAAAGGAAAAACGTTCTTGCAATTTGGGAGGCAATATTTCAGAAATACCAAAATTTATTGAAGAAAATATTTTGATTAATCATTATACAAAAGACCAAACATTAACTCCTGCTATGCGTAAGGCAAGAAGACGCGGAAAAGAAATATTGGTTAAAAATAAAAATGGGGAGTTAGTGAATAAATGGGCGACAGGTGATTGTATTAGAGGCCAGTTGCATAAAGATACCTTTTTTGGAGCTATAAAATATCCTGAAATAGATGATGTCGGTATGCCTAAAAAAGAAAACAATAAATATGTTTACCCTGAAAAAGAAACAATTACAATGGTAAAAAGGTATATGTTAAAGGAATTTACTAATGAAACGGATTTTGAAAAAATTATTGATCCCAATGTTAGAAAATCAATAAAGATAACTGTTAAAAAGAAAATGGCTGAAGGGAAAACATTTGCAGTGGCAATTTCTGAAAATATTTGGATGATAGACTGTGAAGGAAATGAAAAGAGATTTGATAAAAATGGAAAACAATTACATCCTATAAGACATGTGCGCTGTAAGGTTGCTGCAGGAAGAGGCTTTTTTACAAAAGATAAAGCGCTTGAAATTAAAGAACAAACCTATAAATCTACAAAAAGATTAATTCACTTAGAAAATAGGATATATAAAGAATCCTACTTTGCTCAAAATGACGGAAATTATTTGTGCCTTTTATATGAAGGTATTAATAAGGGTAAATTAGAACGAAAATTTAAACTTATAAATTATTTTGAAATTTCAAAATTAAATCTGAATAACACAAATAAGATATGGGATGAACCTTATTTCAAATCAATAGATGAAGGAAATAAAAAATATGACCTTAATGGGATTTTGAAAATCGGCACAAAAGTCCTTATTTGGGACAAATCTCCAGATGAGTTGATAGAATTAAGCAATGGTTTTGAAGATAAAAAGATTCTTTTAAAAAGACTATATTCTATTTTTAAATTTAATGATGTTGGATCCGTTTATGTTTTTCTTCAAAATCATATTGAAAGCAGAGAAGACAAGGTGTTAGGACAAGGTGATACTTTTTACGATAGTTCTAAATATCAAGCTAGGATTATGCTAACAGCTAATAGTTTTAATTGCTTAATTGAAAATAGAGATTTTTTTATTAAATCTGATAAGATTTATTTTAAATAAAAACTCTAAATGCAAAAAAACGCTACCAACCACATCTACAACCAAGGCAAAAACTACAAAAAGATATGGTTTACAGGTGCAAAAAAACCGGCATTTACTACCGGCTTTTTATTAAAAAACAACTTTTTTGAATTGTAAATTGTGCTTTAAAAACAACATATTCAACACTTTATGCTATCCTCTGTTGTTTTTATCATATCAAAGATACAAAATGAAACCAATTCACAACTACAGCCCTTAAAGATAAACAAGAATTTTAGTTGTTTTTATCATATCAAAGATACAAAATGAAACCAATTCACAACCAAAACCTAATGCTTGAGAGATTTCTAAAAGTTGTTTTTATCATATCAAAGATACAAAATGAAACCAATTCACAACAGGTAATGCTATGGGCACTACTGTATTGGTGTTGTTTTTATCATATCAAAGATACAAAATGAAACCAATTCACAACTAAGTACTTTTGGTAAGCTTCTGTTTTATGGTTGTTTTTATCATATCAAAGATACAAAATGAAACCAATTCACAACTCTAAACCTGCATTAACCTTTATCCATGCAGTTGTTTTTATCATATCAAAGATACAAAATGAAACCAATTCACAACCGCTTTGTTGGCTTTATCTTTTTGTGCCTGGTTGTTTTTATCATATCAAAGATACAAAATGAAACCAATTCACAACTGCCAACCCCTGAAACCATAAAAGCTCTTAGTTGTTTTTATCATATCAAAGATACAAAATGAAACCAATTCACAACTTTTATGTGCCGTGGTTTGTATTTTTTTATGTTGTTTTTATCATATCAAAGATACAAAATGAAACCAATTCACAACCTTTTACTGCAAATGAATTATATCCGGCGTGTTGTTTTTATCATATCAAAGATACAAAATGAAACCAATTCACAACCGTATATAACTTTTTTATGTTTGAGACCGTGTTGTTTTTATCATATCAAAGATACAAAATGAAACCAATTCACAACACATAGTCATTATATCTTTCAATCATTTCGGTTGTTTTTATCATATCAAAGATACAAAATGAAACCAATTCACAACGTTGTATCTGGCATCTTGAAAAGTAGGTAGGTTGTTTTTATCATATCAAAGATACAAAATGAAACCAATTCACAACACAGAATTCGCGAAACAAAACATGTTGAAAGTTGTTTTTATCATATCAAAGATACAAAATGAAACCAATTCACAACATGATATATATATTCAATATATTTTGTTAAGTTGTTTTTATCATATCAAAGATACAAAATGAAACCAATTCACAACTGTTTCGGTAGGTTGATTTCATTTTATAAAGTTGTTTTTATCATATCAAAGATACAAAATGAAACCAATTCACAACTTATTACAGACATTTATCGGCAACAGACTTGTTGTTTTTATCATATCAAAGATACAAAATGAAACCAATTCACAACGCATAATAAAGCAAAGCTTCTTCGCTTTTTATTTATCTTTGCTTTTAAATAGTCGGGACTTAACTTACTTAGAAAGGCAGAAGCTCACTAAGCAAGTCAGGGCTTCACTCTAAGTGAAACCCTGACTAGTGAAAGCCTACTAACAAAATAAAACAACGGAAATGAATTTTGAGGCAAATCATCTTTATCATATTTTCAACCAAGGCAATAACAAGCAAATGGTATTTTTTGAGAAAAAAAACTATTTGTTTTTTATAGAGAAAATAAAACTGCATGTTTTACCCTATGCTGATGTGCTAGCATGGTGCCTGATGCCAAATCATTTTCATTTGATGATTCACGTAAATGAGGTGGAGATTGTTAGTCAGGGCTTCACTTTGAGTGAAACCCTGACTGATACGAAACCTAAAAAACTCACACTAAACGATTCTATAGGCATCATGCTTCGCTCCTATACCAGAGCTATAAACAAACAGGAAAATACTTCTGGTTCAATTTTCAGAAAACAAACAAAAGCTGTATGTTTAACAAATTCTGATAATATAACTCCTTCCTACTTTGATACTTCAGAGGGTTTGCAAATTTACAGGTGTAATACTGAAAAAGAATATCCAACGGTATGTTTCAATTATATTCATAATAATCCGGTAAAAGCCAAAATCGTTAAAAATCAGGAAGATTGGGTATTTTCCTCTTACAGTGCCTATCTGGGTTTATCAAACAATATACTGGCTAATTTTCAAAGGGCAAAAGAATTGGGGTTAGTATAGTCAGGGCTTCACTTTGAGTAAAACCCTGAGTAATTAAAAAACCGTTTTTTTTAACAACGTTTTCAACACTTTACACCACTCTATGTTGTTTTTTTATCATATCAAAGATACAAAATGAGACCAAGAATAATTTGATAATTTTTTTTCAAATATTTCGTATATTTGTAAAATCATTAAAACTTTTTTATTATGTACAACTTGGTTTTAGAAGTTAAAGACAAGAAAGAGCTTGATTTTGTTTCCAATTTACTTAAAAAAATTAAGATTAAAAACAAAGTATTCACTATCGAAGAGATGGAAGATTTAGGGCTTATTTCATTGATGAAAAAAGCTGACAGGTCTCAGAAAGTATCTCGCGAGAAAGTAATGGCTAAATTAGGCAGGAAATGAAAACCGAATTCTTAAAACAATACTATAAGGATTTAGATAAATTATCTTTGCAAGCTGTTAAAGATAATGCAGTTGATGCAATTATAAAGGTTGAAAAAGCTAAAAATATCAGTGAAATAAAAGCTTTAAAAAAACTAACCGGTTTTAAGTTTGCTTATCGTATTAAAATCGGTGATTACCGTATTGGTGTTTTTATTGAAAATAATATCGTTCAATTTGCCAGAATTATACACCGGAAAGATATTTATAAAATATTTCCTTAATTCCTTATTCCATATACCCTCCCTATATTATTTATATTACAGTGTGTTGCTTTTATCAAGCCAAACATTTTAGATTTATTTATTAATCAATAAATAAAAGACTAAGTAATAAGTTTGTTATACAATTTATTAACTATATATAAACAAAACATATTTTTTTTTATAAATTTGCAGAAATTTTAAATACATCTATGTTATTAGATAATAATAAATTTATTTGTGAAGGTTTAACTTATGATGATGTTTTGGTTGTGCCAGCATATTCAGAAGTCCTTCCCAGAGAAGTTGAGCTAACGACAAGGTTCAGTCGCAATATAGAGCTCAAAATACCTATCATCTCTGCTGCAATGGATACAGTTACTGAATCGGCTATGGCTATTGCCATTGCACAAGAAGGTGGTATAGGTGTGATCCATAAGAATATGAGTGTCGAAGAACAGGCTGTTCAGGTTAAACGTGTTAAACGTGCTGAAAATGGGATGATACTAGACCCTATCACCTTAGATAAAGATGCAAAGGTTTTTGATGCGCTTAACCTTATGAAGGAAAATAAAATCGGTGGTATTCCTGTCATCGACAAACAAAATCATCTGGTTGGCATTGTTACCAACAGGGATTTGCGTTTTGAAAAAAATCTTACCCGCCCTATTTATGAGGTAATGACCAAAGAAAATCTTATAACAACCACTGAGGGCACCGATTTTGAAAAAGCTGCTGATATGCTTCAGCAATATAAGATAGAAAAGCTCCCTGTCATTAACGCCGATAAAAAACTCGTTGGTCTTATAACATACAAGGATATAATAAAGATAAAAGCCCGTCCTAATGCATGCAAAGACAGCAGAGGCAGGCTTAGAGTGGCAGCAGCTGTCAGTGTATCATCAAACACTTCAGAACGTATAGATGCATTAGTCAATGTGGGTGTCGATGCTATTGTAGTTGATACAGCACATGGTCATTCTATGGGTGTTATTGAGATGGTTAAAAAAATCCGTAAGGCCTACCCGGATATAGACCTTGTCGTTGGCAACATTGCCACTAAAGAAGCTGCTGAAGCTCTGATACTGGCAGGTGTTGATGCCCTTAAGGTAGGCATCGGTCCGGGTTCAATATGTACCACACGTATCATTGCAGGTATTGGTGTACCTCAACTTTCTGCTATATATAATGTCGCAAAGGCGCTTAAAAACAGTGACATACCTATAATCGCAGACGGTGGTATCAGATATACAGGAGATATCGTTAAAGCAATTGTAGCCGGTGCCGCCACTATAATGGCAGGTTCTCTTTTTGCAGGTGTTGATGAGTCTCCCGGTGAAACTATAATTTTTGAAGGCAGAAAATATAAAACCTATCGCGGCATGGGCTCTATAGAAGCCATGCAAAAGGGTTCCAAAGACCGTTATTTTCAGGACACTGAAGATGACATCAAAAAACTTGTTCCTGAAGGAATTGTGGGCAGAGTGCCTTATAAAGGCTCACTCTCCGAAGTCGTTTACCAGATGATTGGTGGATTAAGAGCAGGAATGGGCTATTGTGGCGCTAAAAATATCAAAATGCTTCAGGAAGCTAAATTTATTAAAATTACCAATGCAGGCATTATAGAAAGCCATCCCCACGATGTTCAAATAACAAGAGAAGCTCCTAATTACAGCAGATAAAAAAACTTAAAAAACAATATATTAAACCATGAAAGCAAAAAACAGTATGTTAAAAATCTTTTCAACAACAGTATTCATTTTCCTTTTCACTTTTAACTCATTTTCACAGGATAAAGAAACGCTGATGACCATTGCCGGCGAAAAAATTACTAAAAGCGAATTTCTTAATGTTTATTACAAAAACAACATTAAAGGAGAACCCATAGACAAAAAAACACTTGACGAATATCTTGACCTTTTTATCAACTTTAAACTCAAAGTAAAAGAAGCTGAAGTTCTGGGACTGGATACAGTTACTTCATTTATTAAAGAACTGGCAGGCTACAGAAAACAATTAGCCCAGACATTACTAACAGATAAAGATGTATCAGAACATTTAATAAAGGAGGCTTATGAAAGGATGCAATTCGATATAAGAGCAAGCCATATCCTTATAAGAGTAGATAACAATACTTCTCCCAAAGACACAGTAGAAGCTTACAATAAGATATTAAAACTGCGTAATCGTATCATTAAAGGAGAAAGCTTTGAAAAAGTTGCCGTTGAAGCATCTGAAGACCAATCTGCAAGGGATTCCGAAGCTTCCGATAAAAGACCTGCCATGAAAGGCAATGCCGGCGACCTTGGCTATTTTACAGCACTAGACATGGTTTATCCCTTTGAAAATGGTGCTTATTCTACAAAGGTAGGGGAGGTTTCAATGCCTGTCCGCACTGCTTTTGGATACCATCTTATAAAAGTTACAGACAAAAAACCTGCTATGGGAAGAGTACAGGTGGCACATATTCTCAAAAGCATCCCTAAAAATGCTACTGACGAAGCTATTGCTCAGAAAAAAGCTGAAGTTGATAAAATATATGACTCTATAATAGCCGGAAAATCTTTTGAAGAATTAGCTCAGAAATATTCAGATGATAAAGGCTCCGGAACTAAAGGTGGCGTTCTGCCCTGGTTTGGAGTTAACAGAATGGTGCCTGAGTTTATAGAAACAATAGCTCTTCTTAAAAATAATAACGATGTCTCTAAACCCATCAGAACAATCTATGGCTATCATATTATCAAACTTCTCGACAAGAAAAAAGTTGACACTTATGAAACGTTATATCCTGAACTAAAAAGCAGGGTTTCAAGAGACCCCCGCTCTAACCTTAGCAAAGAAGTGTTTGTTACAAGAGTAAAAAAAGAATATAATTTTTCAGAAGAACTCAACAATCTTAATCCCTTTTACAAAATTGTAACAGACAGTATTTTTGCAGGCAAATGGAAAGTTGAAGCAGCTAAGGGTTTAAATGAAATGCTTTTCAAAATAGCTGACAAAACCTTTACACAACAGGACTTTGCTAACTATTTGTCAAATCATCAGGGAAACCGCACTAAAGAAAATGTTGAAAATTTCGTTAATTCTTCCTATAATGCATTTGTTGATGAAACATGCACTAATTACGAAGACAGCAGGCTCGAAATAAAAGACGTTGATTTCAGAAACCTGATGAAAGAATACCGTGATGGTATCTTGCTTTTTGAACTTACCCAGGAAAAAGTATGGTCGAAAGCCATAAATGATACAATAGGTCTGATAAAATTTTACGAAACGGTAAAACAAAATTATATGTGGCCTACACGCCTTAACGCTTCTATTTATATCTGTCAGGATGAAAAGGTGGCTAAAAAAGCCCGTTCTATGGCTAATAAAGCTGAGAAAAACGGAATGCCCAATCAGGAAATTCTGGATAAAATGAATACTAATAATCCTAATGCCCTTAAAATTGAAAGTAATTTTTATTCAAAAGGCGAAAGCACAACTATTGACAACATAGAATGGAAACAAGGCATTTCTGATAATAAAAATATTGGTAATGATGTGGTTTTTGTTGTTGTTCATGAAGTACTGAAACCAGAGCCAAAAAATCTTTCAGATGTCAAAGGACTTGTGACTGCCGAATACCAGAATTATCTTGAGAAAAACTGGATTGCCGAACTCAGAGGCAAATACCCGGTTAAGGTAAATCAGGACGTATTGTCAACAATAAAATAATATCAGATACTTTCAGTTTTCCCGGATGCTCACCTAAGAGCAATTGATTTATGAAGAGCTTCTTGAATATCACTTTATTAAGTGTTATTTCACTTTTCTTTAGTGGCTGCTTTATTGGCAGATGCGTTGATGGTGATTGCAAAAACGGCACCGGGACTTACCATTACATCAACGGGAATAAGTATGAGGGGCAGTTTAAACATTACTTCCTGAATGGCACAGGTACAATGACCATAAAATCAGGAAGATGGAAAGGTGGCAGATATACAGGCGAATGGAAAAGCAACAGAATTACAGGAAAAGGCACCTTTTATTATGCCAGCGGTGATGTGTATTCCGGGCAATTTAAGAAAAACCGGTTGAGCGGAGAGGGAACTTACACCTATAAAAATGGCAATACGTACACCGGTACTTTTGTTAACAGCAAATGTAAAGGCAAGGGCACATGTATTTTCAAAGATGGTGAATACAAAGGCGGTACCTATACAGGAGAATGGAAAAACGACAAGATGAATGGAACAGGAACGATGCTTTATGCTGATGGGAAGAAGTACGAAGGGCATTTTAAGAACAATTCACTGCATGGAAAAGGCACAATGCTTCTTACTGATGGTTCGAGGTATGAAGGGGAATGGAAAAACAATATGATGAATGGTTATGGCACCTTTACATATACCAACGGGAGAGTGTTCACGGGCAAGTGGAAGGATAATGAGTTTGTAAAATAGTTACTCAATACTGGGTAATATAACCCCTAAAAAATAGATGTTATATAATAGAAAATAGGTAATAGAAAACATTATTTGTTTACACCGATATACAATAAATTTATTTAGATGAACATTGGAAGTATAAAATTAAAATCGTATATTTGATTTGAAATATTATTATTTAAATCCTCAAAACCTCTTTTGAAATGAAAAAAATGTGTTTTCTGGGAATGTTCTTGCTTATTGTAAGCTGTGCCAAAGGCACAATATGGACCGTTGATAACAATTCTCTTTCCGGTCAGTTTACCACAATACAAGCTGCATATGATTCGGCTTCGACAGGAGATACCCTTTTAATTAGTGGTTCTCCTTTGAGCTATGGAAATATTTTAATTAAAAAAGGGCTTACTTTAATAGGGCCTGGCTTTAACCCACAAGGACTAATTACTAATTCTGCTTATCTTAATGTAATAAAACTTGACACCTGCTTAACCAATATAGTCATTTCCGGATTTGTAGTTTACAAAATTATTATCTCCGAAAATAATATTTCAAACATAATTATTAGGGGAAATCAAGTTAATGATTCATTAATAATAAATGGGGGCGATACAATTGATATTTATAAAAATATTTTTAATTTCTATTTGTCTTCTTCTTCTTCTGTAAACATTAATAATCATGCTAATGTACTAATTTCAAATAACATATTTTCTTGCCCAGCAGGAGCCAATGCCATAATAAACTCAAATCAATCTTCGGTAATAATAAATAACAATATCTTTACAGGCCATTTTATGCTTATTGAATTATTCTTTAATGTGTCAAACGCACAATTTGCAAATAATATTTTTTATGGCAAATCGCCGTCCACTGCTACCTATTCAAATTTTACAAATAATATCTCATATGGAAATATCGATTTTATCGGATTAAATAACACCAGCACTGGCGTAAATAATATTTATTTAGACCCACAATTTATGTATACTCCTATTGATAACGCAATGTATCAATTTTTTTTCATAATGATTACCGATTAAAATCAACATCTCCCGGAAAAAATGCAGGAACAGATGGAACAGATATAGGAATTTATGGAGGGTCTTATCCATTTACAAGTTTTCCATTAAACGGAATGCAAGCTATACCTTTTATCAGTTCGATGTTTATTAATGGGTCTTCATCTGTTCTTGTAGGAAATAACTCAATAAATTTATCTGTAATAGGTGTTAACCATAACTAATTGTAAAAATTGTTTTATAATGAAAACTATATATATTGTTTTATTTTTTTTATATTTTATTTGCTATCAGGTACATGCACAAACGCCTAACGCAGAATATTTTATAGACCACGATCCGGGCGTAGGTAATGGAATTCCTATTACGGGAATTGTAAGTGCTGATAGTATTATTTCCAATTTTAATGTTTCAACAGCAGGGTTATCAGCCGGACGACATTTGATTTGCTTTAGAGTTAAAGGTTCAAATGAAAGATGGAGTATTTATGACAAACTGCAGTTTTACGTATGTACTTCTATTCCTACAGCCGATTTTTCTACAGTAAATGTTTGTTTGGGAAACCCAACAATTTTTACTGATTTAAGTACGAATACAAATGCAAACACAGTCTATTCATGGGATTTTACAAACAACGGGGTATTTGATTCCAACAATCCGGGAAGTACAAATTATACATACTCCAGTGCTGGAACTTATACGGCTAAATTAAGGCTCACTGACACAACAGGGTGTAGCAGCGAAATAACTCATACTGTTATAGTTAATCCTTTACCGGGCGCAGCAGGACCTATTACAGGTCAGGATACTGTTTGCCCCGGACTAGCTAATGTAGGCTATACTGTTCCAACAATTTCTAATGCAGCATCTTATATCTGGAATTTGACTAGTGGTGCAGTTATAACTGCAGGTGCCGGTACTAAAAACATAACGGTAAATTATTCCAGTTTAGCAAGTTCAGGGCTCATCTATGTTACAGGGCAAAATTCTTGTGGATATGGGTCAACTTCAATCTTAGAAATTTTTGTTAATCCCGGTTATTCTTTCAATGAAAACTACGAAATCTGCTTTGGTGATACCTTTTCATGGCATGGACAAAATCTGACTGCCACTGGAACTTTTTACGACAATCATCAAACTGTAATAGGCTGTGATAGCAATTATACACTTAATCTAATTGTTAATCCCGTTTATACTTCCATTGAGAACCAAGATATCTGTTTTGGTACAGCATATTCATGGCATGGGCAAACCCCGACTACTAGCGGAACTTATTACGACAACCATCAAACCGTGAAAGGCTGCGACAGCACTTATACGCTGAATCTTATTGTATATCCATTGCCAGATTCAGCTGGAACTATTACAGGCCCGGACACCGTTTGTAAAGGACAATCCGGTGTAATCTATTGCGTTCCTATAGATACGAATGCTACTTCTTATACTTGGTATTTGCCTAATGGTGCATCTATAGCAGCAGGTGGGGTTACCAATTGTATCACGGTAAATTTTTCCTCCTTTGCAAATTCTGGAGCTATTTCTGTTTATGGAGCTAATCTTTGTGGAACTGGGGCGACTTCAACACCATTAGGAGTTTTTGTTAAACCGCATTCTTATACCTCCATTATTGTAGATAGTATAATACAGCCAACGTGTACTTTAGCAACCGGTAGTGTCATCTTGTGCGGATTGCCATCAGGAAACTGGACTATAAATCCCGGCAACATTTCAGGAACAGACACATGTACCACCATTTCAAACCTTACTCCGGGAATTTATGATTTTTCATACTCCGATACAATAGGTTGTGCTTCTGGAGACACTCCCGGTTTGTATATAAATTCTCCGCCTACCCAACCGGCTACTCCAATAATAACACTAAATGGCAATATCTTACATTCCAACGCTGCTTCCGGCAACCAATGGTATGACCAGAATGGTCCGATTAGCGGAGCAGCAGGCCAGAACTATACGGTTGTTGCTGATGGCTATTATTATGATATTGTTACACTTTCGGGGTGCAGTTCTGATACATCAGTCATTTTACATGTTATTGTCTCGGGAATTGAACAGTCAGAAAGTAGTAATATCAGAATTTATCTGAATCCATCTTCGGACATCGTTTTTGTTAATAATTTGCCTCGTTATCAGAAATGTATTGTTACTGTTTTTGATGCTTTAGGAAAGAAAGTAAAACAAGCAGAATTTAGTAAAAACCAGCAGATAGAAGTTCCTGTGTACGATTTAAATAATGGTTTGTATCTGGTTGAAGTAAAAATGAATGACAATAATGCTGTTACTCAAAAGATTATGAAAAAGTAGTGGATTTAAAATCAACTGTATTTTTTTTGATAAAAGAATATAAATTTATTGACTTTTGGTCAAAATGTATTATCTTTGTACAAGAATTTAGAAATAAATCAAAAATATTTTACCCCCCTAAGTTGAGAAATACTTAGGTATGGCCACCAATTACAGGTGGCTTTTTTTATATGGAAGATCAAAAACAAAGAGTAATTTTTTACATTGATGGTTTTAACTTTTATTTTGGAATAAAAAGTAAAAAGTGGAAACAATTCTATTGGCTTGACATGGTTAACTTTTGTCAAAGCTTTTTGAAAAAACATCAGGAATTAATTGAAGTAAATTATTTCTCAGCAGTACCTAAAGAGAAGGGAAAACAAGACAGACAAGATTTATTTTTTTCTGCCAATAAACTTAATACAAAATTTCAACTAATTTTTGGGAAATATCTAAGTAAAACGATTACTTGCTATAACTGTAAAAATCCAATTAATACTTTTGAAGAAAAACAATCAGATGTTAATATTGCAGTAAGAATGATACGTGATATTGTATTTAACAGAGCCGATGTTTCAATAATTGTTTCAGCAGATAGTGACCTAACACCACCAATTGATTTTCTTAGAGAATTAAAACCTTCGCATAAAATCTTTGTATATTTCCCTCCAAATAGATTTAGCTACGACCTGAAAGACAAAGCTGACAATTATATTAAACTTGAAAATCACATAGACAAATTTAAAAATGCAGTATTACCAGATGAAATTACTTTGAAAAATGGATATATTCTAAAAAGACCTGATAAATGGGTGTAAATGCAATTATTATAGTTGTAGCCTGTCAACAGTTACTCAACCATCAAACTCAATTCCAGCCACCTGTCCGATTTTTTATCAAGGAGTTTAATAATTTCACCTAAGCGGTTCGATTTTTCCAGAACTTCTTCATGTTGGAGAGACCCATCGTAGAGGATAGTTTCAATATTTGTTTTTTCCGATTCCAGCTGGCTTATTTCAGCCTCAAGGGCTTCAAATTCTTTTTGCTCTTTGTAGGTCAGCTTCTTGGGCTTCTCGTTTGTATTTTTTTCTTTTACTGGTCTTTCTGTTTTGGGTTGTAGTCTCCTGGCTTGTTCTTCTTTCAGCTCCTTATAATCGAGGTAGCGGGAGTAATTGCCCGGAAAATCTCTGACAACGGTCTCTCCCTCAAAGACAAAGAGATGCTCTACAATTTTATCCATAAAAAATCTGTCGTGAGATACTATAAGTACACAACCGTTAAAAGCATTTAAGTAATCTTCAAGAACATTTAATGTGAGTATATCAAGGTCGTTGGTGGGTTCGTCTAAAACAAGGAAGTTGGGATTTCTCATCAGGACAGTCATTAAATACAACCTGCGTTTTTCACCTCCGCTCAGCTTAGCCACCAGTGTATATTGCATCTCCGCTGTGAATAAAAACTGCTTTAAAAACTCTCCGGCAGATACCTTACTGCCATCACTCATCTTAACAACTTCGGCAATTTCTTTTGCTATATCTATAACTCTTTGATTTTCATCAAACTGAATACCATCCTGCTCATAATAACCCATTACAACGGTTTCTCCGATGTCAATATTGCCGGAATCCGGAGAAACATGACTTGTAAGTATGTTCAACAGGGTAGTTTTACCACAACCATTTTTACCTACAATGCCTATTTTCTCGTTGCGTTTAAAGGTGTAAGTGAAGTTCTCAAGCAGTTTTAAGTCGCCAAAACTTTTACCTATGTAATTGATTTCCATTATCTTCTTACCAAGACGCGTTCCTTTCAAATTCAATTTAATCTTTTTCTCTATTCTTTTTGAAGAGGCAATTTCTTTGATGTCGTAAAAAGTTTCTATGCGGGCTTTAGATTTGTGTGTGCGTGCTTTAGGCATGCGGCGCATCCATTCCAGTTCTTTTCTCAGTAGGTTTCTGCTTTTTTCAACAACAGTGTTTTCATTCTCAATACGCTCATTACGTTTTTCTAAAAAGTATGAATAATTGCCTTTATACCTAAACAGTTTCCCTTCGTCAATTTCTAAGATGTCGTTGCAGACCCTGTCTAAAAAATACCTGTCGTGGGTTACCATCAGCAAGGTGCAATTGGAACGTTCCAGATATTTCTCCAGCCATATTATCATGTCAAGGTCAAGATGATTTGTGGGTTCATCGAGAATTAAAAGATCGGGTTCGCTGATGAGAACAGCAGCCAGTGCCAGTCGTTTTTTCTGTCCTCCTGATAGTTCTCCTATTTTCTGATCAAGTTGAGTAATATTAAGCTGACCTAAAATCTGCTTAATGCCGGCTTCATAATCCCAGGCATTGTTCTGGTCCATCATGTCAGTAGCGTTCGATAAACGTTTTTTATCTCCAGTAACCAAAGCCTCTTCATATTCTTTCACTATTTTAATAATAGACTTTGATGAAGCAAAAACACCTTCTATAACACTTAGATTTTCATCGAAAACAGGGTTCTGGTCAAGGTAATCATAAGTAAGATCGTTGCGCATCACAATACTGCCGGTGCTCATCGTTTCCAGGCCTGCAATAATCTTCAGCAGTGTTGATTTTCCAGTACCATTTTTGGCTATCAATGCAATCTTCTGCCCTTTGTGAACACCAAAAGAGATGTTCTCGAAAAGCAATTTTTCATTGAATGATTTGGAAAGATTATCAACCTGAAGGTAAATCATCTGAAAGCGAATTTTGGGACAAAGGTAAGGAAAAAAGTGCCTAAAGTGCCTAAAATACTTAAAGTGTCTAAAGTTGAAAAACTGACTATTGAATGAGAATATCGTTTAAGTGAAATTTTATATTCGCATTGAAAATCTTCTGTATTCGGCATTAGAAAAGAATTTCGACAATTAAAAACCCTATTAATAGGGGTAATTTTTTCAACACAGTAATGAAAAGTTTAAGTATTTGTTTTTAGGTAACAACTTATATTATCATTTTTATTAACTTTGCTTAATATATGAAAAGCACCCCATTAAATACTGAGCTAATTTTTCAACATTGGATAGACCAAATTAAAAACCTCAGATTATGGATAAAGCAACAGCTTATAGCTTAGCTACAAATTATATAGATTTTCTTATAAATGACAAAAAGTATGAAATTAAAAAAGCATATCTTTTTGGCTCTTATGCAAAAAAAAAACAGCATAAAGACAGCGATATAGATATTGCAGTGGTTTTATCAAATGTTATTGATATTTTTGATTTGCAAGTTCAACTAATGCTTTTACGAAGGAACTTTTCAATAGACATTGAGCCACATCCTATAAAAGAAGAAGATTTTATAGAATTGAATCCCATTGCTTATGAAATAATGAAAACAGGTTTAGAACTGCCATTACCACATTAAACAAAATCTCGTACCATAAAGCTGCTTTTTTATTCCATATCTCCGGTCTTCCTGTTCCCGCCTACTCTTAACTATAAGTACTTTAGGCACTTTAGTTCACTTTAGGCACTTTAGTCGCTTAAGCCTACTTCTTTAAATCAATTTAGATTTTTTTTGTAATTTTATATATTATTTAGTTTTATTAGTAAAACATTCCCAAACCCTTGCAACCTTTTTAAGTATTATGTTGTCTATTACTAAAAGCAAAGACTGAAATGCTGAGTGATGCAGAAATAATTAGTGGCTGTTTGGCTCATGATAAGAAGGCTCAGAAGATGTTGTATAAAAAATACGCTTCATCAATGTTTGGTATATGTTTAAGATATTGCAAAAAAAGAGTGGAAGCAGAAGATGTTTTGCAGGAAGCATTTATAAAGATTTTCATGAGTATTAAATCGTATCGCTCAGATGGTTCTTTTGAAGGCTGGCTCAAACGTATAGTGGTAAACACAGCCCTCAACTTTTATAAAAGCAATCTGAAAAGGTGCTTTGACGAAAGCCTTGATGAGATGAACGACAGCAATATGCCAAACACACAAATCTCTGAATCTGACCTTTCGATGCAGGATTTGATGAAAATGATTAACTCTCTGGCAGATGGTTACCGTGTTGTTTTTAACATGTACGCTATTGAAGGATACAGTCATAAAGAAATTTCTGAAATGCTTAATATAAGCGAAAGCACTTCAAAATCGCAATTGTCGCGGGCACGCGTTATTTTGCAGAGTAAAGTTTTAGAATTTCGTAAAATGTTTATTAACAGTTAAATAATGTTCGACAATAATAACATAGACGATATTTTCAGGAAGGGTCTGGGTAATTACCAGGAACAACCTTCAGAAGAGGTGTGGCGTAAAGTAGAAAAGAAACTCTGGCTTAAAAGGGTATTGAAACTCGGCCTTGGTATTTTTATTGGGCTTTTTATTATTGGAATTACCACACTTATTCTGGTATCACCTGATAATAAAAAACAACAAGCAGCACAGCCTAACGCTAAAACTCAGGAACAGAAAGCTATCTCTCAGATTAATAAAAATCAAAAAATTATCCAAGAAAATGCAATAACTACCAAGACTTTGTCGGGTTCTGATAATTCCACAACTAACCATAATGATGAAGCCAAAGCCAAGCAAATTTCAAAAACAAATATCACAACAATCTCATCATCAGAAAAAACATCAGGTACAACTGACAAAAAGAATAATTCTTCTGATAATGAAAACAAAAATAAAATAGCTGTAGATAAGACACCTCAGAAAGCTGAAAAAAATATTCAAAAAGCCAGTCAGGAAGAGCCACTAAGGCTAACATTACCAATAGCAGAAAAACAAAAAGAAGCTATACAACCACGTACAGAAACTAACAAACAGGGTGTTGCAGAAAAAACAGAGAACCCTATAAATGCAAAGCAAACTGAAAAACCCGAGACAACACTTAGTGAAATAAAGACTCAAGTCACATCAAATGAAGCACCGAAAGCATCAGTCTTAAATGAAAATAAGAATCAGACAAATGCAAATGAAGCAAAAAATCAAACTAAAACCGAAATTGTAAATACACAAGCCATAGATAATAAAAATGAGATAAACAAAACGGAAACTTCAAAGGCAGAAAAAAAATCGATATCTCCTGATAACGAACATAAATTTAAAATACCCATTAAGCCTGCTTATGAAATACTGTTTTATGTCATGCCATCTTATGCTGTTAAAACATTATCAGGTCTAACGCAAGAAGAAACTGATTTTAGAAAAGTTAACGAAAAAGCGCACTTGTTTTTAAATTACGGTATGGAATTTCGTTACCGTTTTAAGAACATTACCATTCAAGCCGGTCTCATTCAATCACAATCAGGAGAGAAAAATAATTACGGTTATCAATACTTAAAGGGTATTGATACTACAGGCAGCCATGTTGATATTAGCGTAGTTTCTCACCCTGACCCCCAAAACACCAACAACACCATTATAACCTTCGATTCTACATGGATAAAGGTAGCTGATAGCTCCTTTGCAAACGTGAAATTAAACAACACCAATGTCATCAAATATATAGAGATCCCTTTGAATATAGGTTATGTGTTTAATGTTAACAAACATCAGTTTGGTATTAATGGGGGTATTTCATACGCTCTTTTAACAAAGACATCTGTCTCCCTTGTCAATAAAAACACAAATGAAATTCTTACTATTTCAAAAAAAGACAATATCTTCAAAAACACGATGTGGTCTTATAATGTAGCACTGAGCTATAGTTACCAGATAATTGGCAATACATCAGTATATATTCAAACAGGTTATAAGAAAAACATAAACAGTGTCTTTAATAATTCATCAACCAAACAATTATATCACTTTCTAGATACCAAGATTGGGGTGATGATAAAGCTTTAAAACTAAGAACCATGAAAAAACACATATACTTTATTACACTTTTCTTTTTAACGGGTATGACATCTTTAAGTGTAAAAGGTCAGACACCAATCCTTACGGCTGGTACAGTATGTTACAACACCAATATTTCGATACCGGTAAGTGTACAGAATATGCAAAATGTTTTTGGATATTATCTCAGATTACATTATAACAGCAACATAACCTATGCAGGCTATAATGTGCTTAGCCCCTCCGTGTTCAATACCCATGTTGAGAACAACAGCAACACCGGCTATATTACAATGCGTGTTAATCCGGGTACAGCTCCTTTAAACATACAGAATGGTTATATTTATATTATCAATTTCAAATTAGATTCTTCAGTTACAAGCACTGTTTTTCAATGGGACAGTGTCATCTTCTGGGGGCAGGGTGGTACGCTACTTCAGTCTTTGCAGGTGAACGGCGCTATTATGATGCCCCCTATTATTACACAGCAACCTGACAGTCAGAGTGTTTGTGAAAATCCAAACACAACAGTTACTTTTTCAGTACAAGCTATTGACTCTTCTCTTACTTATAGGTGGCAGGTTTCGCTGAATAATGGGTCTACATGGGCTAATCTGATTAATGATGTCCATTATCAGGGTGTAAACACACAAACTCTTACTATCGTTGCTCCACAGGCTCAGATGAACAACAATTTATACCGGTGTAACCTTGATGGCCCTTGTTCCGTATTCTCAGATGTAGCCTTATTAGAAGTCTTTTCGAATATACTGACACAACCCCATGATACCCTTATAAACGTTGGGGGTACTGCCGTTTTCAGAACCCAGGCTACAGGAAACGCTCCTACATATCTGTGGGAGGCAAGCACCGATGGAGGTACAACATGGAGCAGTTCTGCTTTGTTCACTCCTGTTACCACACCCAACATTACTATTATTGGCCCTCCCTCCAGTTGGAGCGGTTACAAATTCAGATGTATTGTCAACGGTCAATGTTCTCCTCCTGCCACCACTTCACATATTGCTACTTTATGGGTGGGTACGGCAGGTATTGACGAGCAAAAAAGTATGGCTTATAAAATTTATCCCAACCCTGTGAAAGATTATCTGTATATTACTTTCGAAAACACAGGCGATATTTATTCTTTTCTTTTCTACGATCTGACAGGTAAGCAGGTGATACAGATGAATGATATAAAAACCGATGCCTTTACTGTTAACTGTAAAAACCTAAAAGCAGGGATATATTTTTACAGGTTAATCGATGCTAAAAGCAGTGTGGAGGCCATAGGGAAAATAATATTGCTTCCTGAATAAAAAACTTGTTTTTGTTGCATTAACTGTTTTTTATTACTACCGCATTTAATTTGTATTCCATTTACAATTAATTGCTGCTTTTTTATTTGTCAGTTTCTCATCAGGTAATTTTTTTTTAATTTTTATTAAGTAATTTAAAATTATTTTTTAAATTCGTATTAAGCATTAGTTTGTTTAACAAAAAATAAAACTATTTTAAACTATGAAATACTATCTGTTTTCATTAATCATTTTATGTATTTTTTTTTCGGAAATAAAAGCTCAGACCATTCATCAAAGTATTAATACTTCAGGAGGTAATATTACCGGACCAGGAGGAAAAACAAGTTATTCTGTTGGTCAGGTTTTTTATACTGTAAAAGGTGGTCATAATGGTACAGCGTCAGAAGGGGTTCAGCAACCTTACGAAATATCTGTAATAACTGAAACACCTGAAACAAAGGACATAAATCTTAGTGCAACAGTTTATCCCAATCCTGCATCTGAAAAATTAATTTTAAATGTCGGGAACTATAAAGTTTCGGATTTATTTTTTCAAATCTATGATATAACTGGTAAACTGCTCGAAGAAAAGATAATTACAGATAAAGAAACAACAATTGATATGAGCAATAAAGCCAAAGCCATTTATTTCCTTAGACTTTATAAGCTTAAACAAGAAATAAAATCATTTAAAATTATTAAAAACTAAAATTATGAAAAGGTTATTTACAATTTTATTTGCCATTTTTTTTACTTCCACTGTGATGGCACAGGTTCCCCATAGATTGAGCTATCAGGCAGTTATACGTGATAATAATAACCATTTGGTAGCAAATCAACCTTTGGGTATGAAAATCAGCATATTAACTGATACTGTTATTGGTACCGTTATATTTTCTGAAAAATATATTCCTAACCCTATTACCAATGATAATGGTTTAGTAACCCTTGAAATTGGTACAGGTTCTGCTATCGTAGGAAATTTCGACAGTATTAACTGGGCAAATGGACCTTATTATTTAAAAACAGAGGTTGATCTTGGTGGTGGGACAACTTATATTATATATGGATTCAGCCAACTTCTTAGTGTTCCTTATGCATTATATGCTGAAAAAGCTGGAGTACCAGGACTACCCGGGCCAACAGGAATTACCGGTCCAACTGGCCCGACAGGAACTACAGGTTCTACAGGAGGCACTGGCTTAACTGGTCCGACAGGCGCTACAGGAGCAACCGGAGTTACCGGCCCTACTGGTGGCACTGGATTAACAGGTCTTACTGGCGCTACAGGGGCAACCGGAGTCACCGGCCCTACTGGTGGCACTGGATTAACAGGGCTTACTGGCGCTACAGGGGCAACCGGAGTCACCGGCCCTACTGGTGGCACTGGATTAACAGGGCTTACTGGCGCTACAGGGGCAACCGGAGTCACCGGCCCTACTGGTGGCACTGG
>Ga0114951_10000275_pt1 | contig 74479 bp, 45 predicted proteins | sample AM7aDNAmetaG_FD_88677 | JGI IMG/M metagenome (GOLD analysis project Ga0114951, IMG submission 88677) | Freshwater microbial communities from Finland to study Microbial Dark Matter (Phase II) - AM7a DNA metaG | ecosystem: Environmental > Aquatic > Freshwater > Lake | place: Finland: Lake Alinen...
AGGGGTCTGCACACCCTCAACTCACTTGTGTTCTTGACCCTCTCAGACGATTGCGGTATCAACCCGCCATGGGTGCTGCACTATTGGACCGCCACCCGCTGCACTTTTCAACCGCCGTTTACAATAGTCCCCTGTTTGTCCGAAAACGCGCTCAACCGGCCTCCCAAATGCTTCAGCCGTTCTCGCATCCCGGCGATGCCAAGCCCCAGCCGGTTCATGGGCGGCGGTGTGTCTTCATTCACCACAAACGGAAGACCGCGGCCCTGATCCCGCACTTCCAACACGATGTTCTCGGCATCTTGCAACAGCCGAATGGTGGCCGTGCGGCTGCCGGAGTGTCTCTGGATGTTGCTCAGACTTTCCTGCACGACTCGGAACAATGTCAATTCCGTCTCATGGGGCAATCGGCCCACATCGGGCGACAGGTCCAAGGTAACTTGGATATTGCTGCGTTTGCCAAAACCCTCCACGTGGTTTTTCAAGGCGATGGTCAAACCCAGTTCGTCCAGCAACGGAGGGTGCAACAAATACGAAGTGGCGCGAATCCGCGTTGCACAATGCTCGGCCAGCTCGCGGCATTCCGCGCAACGCTGCCGCATCGGCCCGTCGTTCCCCGTCAACGATTCCTCGATGATGCCCAGGCTGGTCATCATGGCGGCCAGTTCCTGCGCGGTGGAGTCGTGCAGGTCGCGGGCAATCCGTCGCCGCTCTTCGTCCTGCGCTTTCAGCAATCGCAACGACAGTTCGCGCACCTGTTGCTCGGCCTGTTTGCGGGAGGCGATGTCCCGGGCGATCCATTGCACCGACGGCTCGTCATGACCACCGACAACGGCGGCAGTCACCTCGACATCCAAGGCTGTGCCGTCGAGCCGCAGAAACTTCTCCTCCAGTGGCGGGAGCTGGAGGCCGTTTTTCAATCGGGCCATGTGTTGCGCGAACGCCTCGCGACTGTCCGGGTGTGCGATCTCCAGCAGGGTCTTGCCCATCAGTTGCTCCAGTGAGGTGGCGCCAAGCAGGTTCATGGCGGCCGGGTTGGCCAGCACGATCTTGTCGGCTTTCTGCACCAGCAGGGCTTCGGGCAAACTCTCAATCAACTGCCGGTAACGGTAGTCACTAAGCCGCCGTTTGCCGGAGCGATCACGCACCGCCGACACCATTTCATTGATCGCCGCCGCCAACCGGGCGAATTCGGCGATTTGCAGTGCCGACTCGACTCGCAGAGATGTGACTCCATTGGCCGATTGCTGTGCGGCGTCCACCAAGGCGTTCAACGGTTTCAGAACGAACCGTTTGCAGCCCCACCAGGCGATGATCAACGCCAGCACGGTTGCCAACCCTGAGCAGAGAAGGCCCGTCTTGCCGCAGGCAACGAGAATCAGGGCCGGAAGGATGGCAACCAACGCAAGTAGCAGCAACCGCGTGCTCAAGCTGGATGTCGAATGGCGCGTCACGTTTCCCTTGACTGAAACCAGATGTGCGCCCCAAGGATGCACATGATGAACCGGCCACGCAGAATAACTCAACCGCAACTGGCCGGAGTCTTGGCGCATGTTACAAAGCGCCCGTGGCGAATCAAGCGTAAACGACGGACATGGATTTGCGTTTCCAGCCGGGCGGTGAAAACGAACAGAGAGTTGCCAATTGAACGGACGTGCTCTTCTACCGCTTCCCGCAGAGCATTTTGTTTGCCTCGTCGTCGCCAACGAACTGTTCTTTGTTGCCGTCCCAAGTGAGTTTGCGACTCAGGATGTAGGACAGGTTGCCGAGGTTGCAGAGGGTCGCCACGCGGTGGCCGATCTCGATGTTCATGCACGGCTTCTTGCCCGCACGAATTGCCTGCAACCAGTCCTCCTTGTGGTTCATGTTATAGTCGGCATGTTTGGTCATGCGATAGACCTCGACGCCGCCGGCAGGGATCTTGAAATTGCGGACCTGCTCGGCAGCGGGGATTCTTGTGCCGTCGCGGCAGACCGCCAGTGTCTCTTTTTCGCCGTGGAAGACCATGCCGAAGCCGCCCTCGCCGCGCACATCGCCCGGCTGTTCCCAGATCAACTGCCAATCCGGGTTCTGGAACGTGTAGATGACCTTCATCAACGGCGGGCAGTTCCAAATGCCTTCGGGACGCGGACTGCCCGTGGCCTCGACCGAAACCGGCGTCTGATGGTCGGCATCGAGGCACCAGAGGATGATGCTCATTACATGGGCACCGCGGTCGCGGATCACCCCCCCACCGGACTCCATGAGCCAGCGAAAATGGCTTGGATGGTAGGCTCCGGCCACATAGGGCCGCAACTTCAGCGGGCCCAGCCAGAAGTCCCAGTCCAATTCCGGCGGTGGCGGTGATTGAGGACCGTTGCCGCCGGTCGGATTGGGTGTGTGCCAGCAAGTCACCTTGGTGCTAGGAATCGGACAGGACTACAACAAATAGCACAACGATCAAATTCCAGTTTTGACATTAGAGTCATCACCGAACTCTCTCGCTGTGCTACTTTAATTTGTTAGTTCCGGGTCATTCCGCAAGGGCTTCACAGCGATGTCCGCCCCAATACGCTTGGAGCCGCGTCTGCGGGATGCTTCGCAGCAGTCATCTCACCAGCGATGATGATGCCAGCCGCCGTAGCCGAAATAGACACCCACGGGGGGGCCGTAGTAGTAGCCAGGTGATGGGTTGTAATACGGATCGTAGTAGTAGTAGGGCGCAGGCGGCGGGGCTTGGTAGTAAGTTGGAGGCGCAACCGGCAAGGCGCGCACGACTTGTTGATCGCTCGGCACGCCCGCATAATCAGGCCCACCCGGTTCACGGATCACGGGAGCTGTGGGCCCGCTGGGTTGGGCGGAAGGCGGAGCAGCGGGGTGAGCGGCCAGCATCGCCACAACAACACGGTCGCTGACGCCACTGCGCTTGAGCGCCTCGACATCCTGTGCGGTCAAACGGAAGTTCGAGCCGGTGGATTGGACGGTTTGGATGATCACATCGTCACTGACACCCGCTTTCGACATTTTGACGATGTCGTTGCTTGTCAGGGTGACCGTAGCACAAAGTGCCGTGGCCAACGCCCCAACCACGAGCGTTCCAAAGATCGCAGAGCATTTTAACATTTTCATAACGGTTTGTTTGACCTTCGATAACCAGTGCTGTTGTTCGATTGATGAGCCATTCGGCTCGTTTCTCTGTCTCCGCCAATCTCGGGTGCCAGAAGGATCGAGCAACGGATGAGCCATTTGCCTTTCATAACATAAGAACATCACCTCAAAACCGTACGACCGCTATGGGGCGAAACCCTACTGGGTCGCTTGGCCTTGCTGCCATTGCACGCGCAGCTTTTGCTTGCCGCGGTGAAGAAAACAGTGGGAGGCCCCTTGTTATCAAGGGGGACGACCAAACCGCCGAGTCGGCCGATCGCCTGAGGAGTCACCTCCCACAAAAGCCGAAAATCAAAACCGGCACCGTTTGGCAGCGTCACTTCGAACCTCATCTCACTGGCAGTGTTTCCACCCCGGCCAATGCTGGCTGGTTAATCCCTTTGACGACAACAGAACCTCGTCCCTTCAAACAGAATTGGAAAATAAGCGGACATTGAGCGGAGATGGGTGAACCGTCAGAAGGCCCCACCCCAGAGGGTTGTTGAGAACTGAATGGCGTAAAGGGATTATTGAGCTGCCACTGCGCTTGCACTCACTCCGCTATTCCCCTTCCACGCGGTCGAACAATAACATCAATTGGAGTGTGCAACTGGTCATTCATTACGCCAGATCCTCCTCCGAGGGTAGGGTTTCACCCCATAGCGAAGGGCCGGCCCGTGACGTAGCTTTTCATCAACGAAACAGAAAACCACACTCACAAAAGTAAGTGTAAAAGCCGATAGAAAGTAAATGGAGAAAAAAAGATGAAGAATCGTATGGGTGTAATTTGCGTGGCAATGTCCACCTTGGCGTTGTCATTTCTGCTGGCCGCGTGCGACCGCGAAGTTTCAAAAACCACGACCAGCAGCACGAACAGCGAGGGCACTGTCAAATCGACCGAGAAGACCGTCACCCAAGCTCCCGATGGCACCGTGACCAAGTCACAAGAGTCCAAGACCACCGTTCCCAGCAAACCATAAACATCGGGCGCAGGGTGTTCAGATACAGGTTCGTCGTCAATTCAGATGGCGTTGTCTGAGGCACGGCCAAGGGGCTCGTGTTGATTCCGCGTGGATCGGAAGTTTGTGTTTCGATGCAGCAGCCGTTCGAAAATTCCGATCCACGCTTTTCTTATAGGCTGCCTGACCGGAAGCAAACACCAGGGAGTGGATTATGACCCGAACACCACTGAATCCGCCCAAAGATCCGCTGCTGAAAAATCTCCTTATTCCGCGTCGAAGCCCTACGCTCGCCGAATTGATTTCACGGCTTCAACTGCACCTCTTGCGAAGTGGCAACCAGACAATCAGGCGCATCGTTCGCCGGTGAATTGATGATCGGGCCGACTGTGTAGAACTCCATCTGGTCTGGAGGATACGGCTTCAGCAATTTGTTCGATTCGGGGGTGATGATCGTGCAGGAGTCGGTTTTCTCTCCCTCAGTGGATTCCCAAGTGTCTTGACCGGACTCATCTTTTCGAGCCACTCGCAGGGTTAGTCTGTGCTGCCTGGTCGTTTGTGTTTTTGTCCATCCCCAGCGCAGAGAGGGCGTAGCCCGGCCGAAGCGGGGGATGGATTTTGTTGTGCGGCAAACCGCACGGGGTTTTGATAGCCAAACCGGCTGTGCGGCCTGCGGTGATTATATTCCTGAAGGAAGTCTTCGATTACAACACGAGCTTCGGTCAGCACCCAAAGCAGTTCGCGATTCAAGCATTCATCTATCGCGGATGTCGCTCGGACAACTCCAGCCGCCGTTTCCTTAACTGCTCCTGAGCCGTTGTCGGCAGTCGTCCTTGATACCCATGGGTCGAACGGGACAATCACAGGATGCGACACTTCATCACGGCCAGCGCACCGCCGAAGGTTCTGATTTCGCTCATGGAGGGATCGGCTTGAGCGGATCGATCGAACTCATCCTTCATGAGGTCACGCAACTTCAGCGTGGCGTTGGCGACCATCGTCTGGCCGGTGGCTACTCGAACAATCTTGCCATGAACTCGAAAGCGTGCAAATATCTCGTCCGTGGCTTCATATCGGAACAGATACTGGGCAACTTTTGTCCATCCGGATTTCGTGGTGGAGGAAGACGGTTCTGTTTTCATGTTGCCAGGTTCTTTTTTCGATCTGCTGTTTTTGATATGCGGCTCTCTGTTTGGCGCTAATATGACAAAAAGAGTGATATTTGTTAGATTTGAGAACTTGGTGTCGAACAAAAAACATCGTTTTCCATTGGAAGACACGCCTGTCGGGGCGTAGCGCAGCTTGATAGCGCGCCTGCCTTGGGCGCAGGAGGTCCCGGGTTTAAATCCCGGCGCCCCGACCATTTTACTGATTTGCAATACCTTGACTCAGTTGGGGATCCGGGTGCATCGGGAAATCACTGTTTGTGTTGAACCTTCAACGCCTCGATTCTCTGTTCCAACGGTGGATCGTTAAGCGGCTTGCCGTCAGGCAGATTGGTCCACATGAAACCAACGTCTTTGAAGTGATGCTTTTCTTCTGCGTCACATTCATACGCGTGATAGGACGGCGTCGGCTTCTGCGTGATGGACGCAACAGACGGCTCAACCCGTCCGAACTCAATTCCTGCTCACATCAACCTCGGTAAAATCGGGGACGTGGCAGAAAAGCCCCTTCCGGCCCCGGTGGTATTTTTCATCCTGCCCCTTCAAGTCCTTTCGAAATCCCAGTCCGAACTGTCTGTGAATTGCCTCAGACATCAATTGAAAAATGACGGCAGAGTTCGGGTTTGCATTGGCCAGAGGAATTGCTGCGATGCTGCCGGACTGGGTCCGACTATTTGACGACCGCTCCCACTGGCTGCCTCTTCATTTGCAGTCAGTGCGCAGCCACTCCCTTGGGAATGTTGGTTTCATTCCACGCCACCGGTCGTCAGATTGGTCGCAAGAATGTCGACAAACGCTGGATTTCAGGGTTTTCAGGTCAAAACGGATCCACACGCAAAGAGACCCTGAGCCCAGAATTTAATCTCGCAACTAATAGTCACCGCTGGGTTTTACCACTTGTATCCTGACGGGCGTTTTCTATATGCGTTCCGTCGAGCGTCAGTAATCAACAAAACTAACAAAGGGAACAGGTATGAAGAAGTTGTGGACTGTAGCTGGGTTGTCGTTGGTGGCCGTTGTGGCCATGGTTCTGTCCGCGTCTGCCGCGGACGATACGGGCAAGAAACATTCACCGCATCTCGTTGGCACGATCAGTGCCATCAGCCCCGATTGCATCACCGTCACCACCAAAAAGGATGGTGATGTCAAGATCGCCATGGACAAGAACACGGTGTTTGGCGACAAGAAAGACCCAAAGACCTGCGCGGACTTCAAGGTTGGCGACAAGGTGTTTGTTGCCTATTCGGAAGACGGCGACAAGAAGTGCGCCACTCGTGTCGGCACGCCCAAGCCCCACGCGCCGAAGCCGGATGCAAATAAGTAATCTTCGCCGTTAAGTAGAGCAGAAACTTATCAAAAAGGGAGGCCGGTTCTCGGCCTCCCTTTTTGTTTGGCGTCGTTAAGACGGGCCGTGACTTGTTCCCGATGCGCTGAACTCGTGTTTCGTTGGCAATTCCCAATTGGTCTCACGCATGACAAACGCTTCACGATCATTTGGGGTTGGTATTAGCCCGGAGGAACCTGTTACGCTGCCGTTGAAGTCCGACCGGGCCACGCAGATGAGCACAATGACGACAACAATGAACGAATCGCGGCGCGATGCGCGGGGATGTTTCCCCGATGCGACCTTGTGTGGCCCCAAGCCATCCCATGTGCTCTGCCTCTACCCCTATGTGAAAGAGGTGCCCATTTACGAGTTTTTCCCGCCCATCGGTCTCGAATATGTCGCAACCGCTGTCAGCGATATGGTTGAGAGCATCAGGATCGTGGATGCTAGGTATGTCAAAGACCCGATGAGCTATTTTGGCCCTTCGGTGGACACGGCTCTGGTGAGTGTGAACTGGAATTACTCATACGACGAAGTTTGCTCGGTGATCCGGCAGATTCCGTCACATGTGAGGGTCATTGTGGGAGGAAGGCAGGCCACGGATTACGTTGAAGACCTGTTCCTCAGATGCCCGAATATATCCATAATCGTGAGGGGGGAAGGCGAAGCCACCATGAGGGACCTTTTCAGCGGGAGGCCCTTGGAAGAAGTGAAGGGGATCTCGTATGTAGACGACGGCAAAGTCATTCATAATGAGGCCAGGCCCCTGCTTTCTGTAAATGATGCGATAAGTCCGGACAGAGCACTCAGGACAACGACATACCGTGCCACCATCAGGGGGATTGACTTGGGGGTGAGCTTCGACGCCGTGATGAGTTCCCGGGGGTGCCCTTACAAGTGCAAGTTTTGCACCTTCAAGCTCAACCCTCTGGGGCAGCTGCGGAAGTGGGAGGCGAGAAGTCCCGAATCCACGGTGGAAGAAATTGAAGCCCTCGATGCGGAGTTTGTGGCGTTTGTAGACGACAATTTTGCCGCCGACATGAACAGGGTTGAGAGCATCTGCGATCTCATTATCTCCAGAGGGATAAAGAAGATGTTCCTGTGCAACGTAAGGATTGATATCGCAAGACAACCTGCACTGTTGAAGAAGATGAGGAAGGCGGGTTTCAAAGTCCTGATGGTAGGGCTGGAGTCGGCCCAGGACAAGTCGCTGGTGGCAATGCAAAAAGGCTTTAAGACCGATGGCGTCAGAGATGCGTTCAAGGTGCTGGCACGATCCGGCATGCTGATCAACGGGTATTTTATTATAGGGATCATCGGTGAGGACGAAGACGAGATGCTCATGATGTCGCAGTATGCCAGTGAGATAGGCCTGGACTTTATTTCACTGAACAGGCTCCGGTGGGAGAAATTCTCGCCGTTGGAGGACATTGTTAAAGAGAACGCCGGATATTACATAGGCCAGGACAACGGGATATACTCCGAAAGATATGGCCGAAAGGAACTGACAGCGATCCTCAAGAGGATTCATCGGAAGTTTTACACCCCCGGCCATGTCATGCAGATCTTGGCAAAGGCACTGAAGCTGGGTGTCTTCACTCCCCAGCGGCTGTTAACATTGTTATGCTATGTGCCATACATTCTAATTAAGACGCATGCAAGCAAACGAAGACTGAAGAAGATGATGAAGCGGTAATGCCGTATAACTATTGTCGAACTCGATTCACAATCGTCCCACAGGAAACACGCGAACAGCATTAAAACTGATGCCAAGAGTGGGACGTGGCAAGAAAGCCCCTTCCAACCGCGGTGATACTTTCCATCCGGGCCGGCCAGATCCCTCCGAAAACCCAGGCCAAATCGCTCCCGGATACCATCCAATCATCAACCCCGTGAACGGCGTCCTGTTTGCAGGCTCCGGTTTATTCGTCGCCAAACCAGGGATCATTCTCCAGAGGTAATATCCGGGGTATGGCCCCCAAAGTTGCGTCGGAAGCCACGATCTCTATCCCCGAAAGCAGCGTCTTGCGCAAAGCCGCCGGCTTCAGCGTCACGGTGAGATCGTCCTTCGCTTTGATTTGCTTATACTCTTTCACCAGACCGATATTGGCCGCCCCCGTTTCGGCGACGATATCAATGTCGTCCACTTTGCGGCCCTGGAGCGAGGCGGAAAACCGCCGTTCGCCCGGCTGGATCGTCTCGTCGTGTTCCGCGAAGTGCAACCGAACCGTAAAGGCGCGCTCCACGTCGCTATACAGTTTGACCCGCACGGACTCGATGCCCTCGCCGCTCGTGGCGCACACGAAGCGATAGCCCTGCCCCGACTTGATGCGGAACGAGTGACGCCGAACCCAATTGACTCGTTCCGGCTGCACCGTCACTGCGACCTCGGGAGAAGGCCCGCCGATATCGGGATAATTCAGCCAGAGCGTGCCGCCGTCGGGGGACATCATGTCGGCTTGGGCGCCCAGATTAACGCCCACGCGGCGGATCGAGCCTTGGATCAGCACGCCCATTTTATTATGGGTCCGGGCGTCCCATCGTTCCTTGTACGGCTGATAGCCCTTGCCATTGTCCCAAGCCATATTGGGGAGTTTGGTCCAGGGGGCGTTATAGTATTCGTCGAACTAAAAGTTGATGCACGGCCCCCAGGCCGTCCACATATCGTTGACGGGCGTGGGGGCGAACACGGCCGAGGTGGACAGCGCATAATTGCACCCACAATTATCGGAATGGTCCATCACCGCCAGGACGCCGTTGGCGGGAATAATATTGGGTCGGCAGCCGGCCCTGACAGGAGCCAGAGTGACTGTCCCGCTTTCGATGGACTTGTCATAATAGGCCGCATAAGAAGAACGCATAGTGACCAACGGGCTTAATCCCCAGTCAATCACAGGGCCACAACCGGCCCCCTTGGAAATAACTCTTTGCTCTTCATTGCCGGTCAAGGGATTCTTGCGGGTTCCCAACAGGACGTTTGCCGCAAAACCGGGATAGGCTGCGCGCGGCGGTTTTTCCGGGGGCTTGCTGCCGTTGCCGGTGTTGCCGGCAGCATCCCGCCGCACCAGCACCCCCTTTTCCACGCCATACTTGTTGTCGGCAGAGGTAAACCCGGCGGTGGAAGCCCCCGCGAACTTTTCGATCGGAGGCAGTCCGCCTCCCTCGTGCCAAGGCACGTAATCTTTGACAACCTTTCGCAGTATCAGACCCGTATAGGCGTCCACGCAGGTCACATACACCGGGCCATAAATCCTGATTTCGCCATCAATAATGTCGTCCGCATACGGCCGGTTTTGATCCCAACCCCGCGTTTTCGCGTCACGCACATACGCATGGCGGTTGTAGAACACATCCCCCATGTCCACCCAGTCCAGTTCGCTCCCATACCATAACACGCCCATCGGACCTTTGACCCTCAGATCATCCGACTTGAAGCTATTGCCGCGGACGTTGGCGCTGCCGGCCAAGGCGCCCGGCCGCTTCAACAGGGTTAGTCCCCCGGATCGCTCAACCGTCACCGTATCGGAGGATCCACGAACCCAATCGGCAATCGTCCGGTGAACAACCTCAGGCAGTTCCAGCACAGTGATACCCCCATACGGCCGAAGGGAAAACACCACTTTCCTGGCAACCTCAGCCGGAGCTTTTTGCAGCGCGGCCGTCGTATCCTCGGAAACGATCAGTCGCGCCATATACGGCGGCAAACCCGCGTTCAGCGGATTGCCCGTTTGCACACTGATCCGCACGCCATAGACCCCCGCAGCGTCGAACTTGCGCCGCAGCACCTCCACTTTGGCAGGGTTTGGCTCGACCACCACGATTTTGTATTGGCTCTGCAAGACCAACTCCTCGGCCAGTCGTCCGGTCCCCGCTCCCAGCACCAGGCAATAGCCGATGGGTCCGCTTGTCTTGGAAAGCACCTCTGCGGCAAACGCCTTCCATTTGTCGTCGGCGCTTTGCAGCGGCGCGCTCGGGTCCTTAAACGTCCTGGGATTTTCGAGGTGCTGCGGCCCGAAACAGTAAATGCTTCCCTCGTTCGTCACGACAAACAATCGCTCCTGCGCGGCCAGCAGATTGTGCACGGTGCCTTGGACGCCCGGGTATCCTTTGAACTTCTTGCCGCCGGCCGTGATCTCGCCGATTTTCCCCTTGGTCAGGGCGAACCTGTCCGGGCCCCACACGCCGCTCTCGCGAGCGTGCATCTGCTGCATGGAGTTCTCCTTCGGATCCACGATCATCTGCCCGGTATGCCTGTCCCAGCGAACGGGCCTGTCCCTTCCAGACGGCGTGACGAGGGCATCGCCGTCGATCACGAAGTATCCCAGAGGCACCGGGCCGCCGGAGGACCGATCTGGCTCCCAGTTCATGAACCTGAAAAACGATCCCGAGGTGCTGTTTTCCCAGATCACACGCCCGGTGGCTGCGTCGAGGCAGTAGTAAAACGTTCCCTCGAACGGCCAGTTGCCAGCGCCGAGATATACCTTGCCCTCGTGCAGAACCGGTCCGCCCCGCACGGGCCAGGCCGAAATCAGCCGTTGATTGCCAAGATGCTGCCGGCCGGTCGGGGCCGCATGGAACTTCCACGCCACCTTCCCGGTCCGGGCCTTCAGGCCGTATACGTAGCCGTCGTCGGAACCAAAGATGACCCAATCTTGATAAGCAACGGGCGCATAGCGGATCGGCCCGTTCACGTAATATCGCCATTTCTCTTCACCGGTGGTGATGTCAATGGCCGTCAGCCGGTCGCTGACGGACGAGCCGAGGAACATTGTGTTGCCAAGAACGATGGGATCATATCCCTTGTCAAACTCCCCTAATTTACCATTCAAATTCTTGCCTGGAAGTTCCTGACCGCCAACCGCGTTAAGCGTCTTCTCCAGAGATTTATTGGGCCCGCACGTGGGTGGGAAAGCGGGCTTCACAAGCGGATACTGCCATGTCCACTGCAGGTGAAGTTCGTCCCCCAATTTTTCAGGAGTTTCCGCCGTGCGGCTGAAATCGTGACGCCACATCGGCCAGTCGTCCGCCAAAACCTCTCCAGCCGCGCCGAAGCCAACGCAAAACACCAAACAGAGAACAATGGATCTCAAGCGACGAATCATTGCTTGCGCCTTATTTATCTCATGACATTGACTCTTTTTAACCGACATGTCTCATATGACATATACTCCATCCCGGGTTGGTTTGCCGTCATTCATCTCGTCACCGGCGGTGTTTTTGTGAACCGGTATTGCGGGCGGTTCTTGTCGATCCTGTCGATTGTCCTTCTGATCCCGCCCTGTTCACGGCACGACTCGGAACAGCCTGCTCATGGTCTGGTTGCCACCGCTAAGTTCATGCGGTTCGTTTGCAAACCGGGCCTGAATTTTCCCAAAGGCCTTGCGCGGATACCACCACTCCCCGGCTTGGGTCGGCGGCTGTAGCGCGGCCAGGGGCGTTTCCTCGCCAAAGCCCCACAACTGGAATCGCGTGTCGGCGCCGACCATGTTAACCACGGACAATTCCTGGCTGTTGAGATTGGCGGCATCGAAATACACTGCATCCGATTCCAGTCTCTTTCCCCCGGCGGTGGTCGCGCACAGCGTATACCAGCCGCTGCCCGTGACAGGATAGTCCGCTTGGAAATGATTCGACGCGCCCGGCTCTGGATACCAGATCCAGCCCGGCGCATAGTTGCCATTCCGTCCGGTAACGGGTATCTCGCCGGAAGCCAGTTGATTGCCGTTTACCGGCGTGAAATGTTGGAGTGCTGCGCCATCATTGACCAGTTGTATTTCCGTCAACTGTTGCCCCGGCGAGACGGTGGCAACGAGATGGGCAAAGAACTCGCGGCGCAGGGAAGCATACCTGGAGATGTTGCTGATTTCCAGCAACAACACCGAGGCGGCCGGTCGAGGCTGGGGATTGCGTGGCTCGAAATAGATCGGGCTGGTGACGGCCCAATGACCGTCCACATCCTCGGCCCGCAGGGTATACCAGCTTGTTTCACGTTCGCGGATGGGGTGGGTCAGGATCAACTCGCCTTGGCGATCCTTGACATCAAACGCTTCGACCCGGTTGCCGCGCCGATAGATCTCCATCGACTTCAAGGGTCGCCGGCTGTGAATCTCAGCCCGGGCCGTGAAAGCTTGTTCGGTTGCAAAGCGGATCACGTCGCCGGGCAAATGATCGTCCACGCTGAAGAAGCCAAACAGCGGACCACCGTTGGTGGCGAAGGTGCGGCCACGCAGCATGGCCTGGACCAAGGCGGCCGCGCTGAGCTGGTTGGCATGGCAATAGACACGACGATCGCCCGGTGACAGGGTTCGGCTCCGGCCAAGATCGCAATCGGTGTAACTACTCACAGCCAGCCGGTTGCCCAGGCTCAAGACCGCAAAACGCAGCAGTTCCGTCGCGGGCGAATCGGTGTCTAACGCGTCGGCACAACGGCCCAGGACGGCATCCGAGAAGATTTCCGTCGCGCCCATCCAGTGCAATTGATGGGGCGGTGCAAGGGGATGGGAATGAATCGTCACACCGCCTAGTTCGTGGACAGCCTCGGTAATGGCCTGGACCGGTAAGGGCCGGTGGACAAGCGCATCCAGCCGATCCGCCAGCGGCCGGGCGATCCCCGGGGTGTTCAGATGGCCCACGAAACAGGCGGGACGCAGTTCCGCGGCGTGCAACATCAGGAACCCGGGACGGCTCAGCCGGTCCAACTCCGCGGCGGTCAATTCGCGTGGCCCGGCTTCGGTGATGTAACTGAGGCCATCGGCGCGGGCTTGCAGGGCGGCGAAGTCGATGTCGGTTCTGACCAGCGCGTGGGCATCATGTTGGGCGTGCACATGGTTGTCACCGCCAAACCAGCCATGTTGGTGAGGTGCAAACCACCGGACCAGTTGCGCCCGTACACCGACCCGCTCACCCGCCTTCGCCTCAAGGGTCATCTCCAGCGGCACATAATCCGGCCCACTGCTCAGCCGGATCGCGGTCTTGCCTAGCGGAACGCAGACCGAGAACTTTCCATCGGCGAAGAACCGGCCGTCATTGTAAACGCCCCGGCCGGACCCATCGGGATGACTGCCATCGCTGGCCGTAACCTCAACCCGCACCGCCAGCAGCCGGCTGGTATCGGCCGCCTCGCACGCTTCCAGAAAAATCTCGCCATTGGCCGCGGAGCTGAAGGACTCGCGAGCGATGATCTCAAACCGGCTCTCGACCAAAGGCAAGACCCCTTGCCTCTGACCTTCCCCGGCCCAACACTCCGTCACTCCACCCTTCCACCAACCCAACATCAATAAAGCGACCGCTAGGAAGACCCGGAGACGAAAACACCGAGGCGCAAATTCGACGAACTTTTCAAGAGGGAAGCGGGCGCGTTGTGCTTGCTTCATGACTGCCGGCGTCATGCTCATCTACGTGGCTTGTTCAAACATCGGCGGCATTGTAGGCGGCAGTCGTTGGTGCACAAGGGCAAAGTCTTCCCCTGAAAACAGCGGATTCATTGAGGGGATAGACGCATACCCCGCACAGGAACCGAACGGATCAGGCGGGCAATACTCAAACATCCGTTTCAGGCAACACGAACTGACCAAAACTGCCAGTGGAGCGAGGCGGGAATCCAAAAATGGGCCTCCCTGCGTCGTTGTTGACTATGAATTTCGATTCCTTGTAAACACGGGGAGTGAGATTGCCAATCGGTGAAGGTGACGGAGATATCGAATGAAACGAAATGCACTGTAGATCATTACCATCCTGCTTTCCCTCGCGTGCCAACGCCATGAAACCAACAGTACAAAGAGCATCATGGCCGACGCCGCGCCGAAAACTGAACCTCAACCCTCAACATGGTTTAAAAAGATGGTTGTCGGGAATGCCCTAACATTAAAAGATCGTTGCGAGCAATCGCATTCCCAATGCTGGCTGTTGAATTTTTTTCTTGGGGGAGAAGGAAGCGCAACCCATGCCGCTCCTGAGCGGTGAAATCACCCACATCGTCACGAAAGGAGACAAACGGATGCTCGAATTACTAACGCTATTGTGGTTCTTCAACACCTCCCAGCCCGCGCAGAGCACGCTCACCGCGCAGTCTCCGCAGGCTGAGTTCGCGGCGCCGGCGAATACAACCCGCGGCTTCACGGTCAAGTTCACGGTGGACTTGAAGAAGTTCGATGGCGAGAAAAGCATTCTCGAAATACCGGATGTGCTGGTCGTCCGTCTTCGTCAGCATGATCCGCTCGACCGCAAACGCCAAAATTATCCGGCGTTCAAAATGCCCGACGGCTCGGTGCCGGTTCTGGAAGCGAATGTCGTGCTCCATTCAGTCGAGCATCCCGACTGGAAGAATATGACCATCGGCATTCCGCTCGCCATGCTCAAGAAACCCGAAGGCGGACACGACATCGTCCTCAATTTCTCCGGCGCGCGCTGGACGATGTATGTGGACGGCGAGTTGCTCGACAACGATTTCCCTTTTGGCTATCCGCAGTGGGCCGAAAAAAATTCGTGGAAGCTGGATTCCGAGTATGTCAGGCAAGCAGCGATTTATCTTCCTGCAATCCAGTCCGAGAAGAAACAGGCGAAGACGCCCAACCCCTCGCCCGGCATCCAATACTGGACTCCTCCCGGGCACAACAGTTGGGTGGGCGATGTCGTGACGCTCTTCCACCGAGGACGTTATCACGTGTTCTATTTGTATGACCGCCGCCATCACGCCAGCAAGTTTGGAAAAGGAGCGCACTACTTCGAACACCTCTCCACCACAGACTTCAAAACGTGGACCGAACACGAGGCCGCGACGCCGCTCGAAGAACAATGGGAATGCATCGGCACGGGCACGCCGTTCGTCTTCAATCATCAGTTCTACATCAGCTATGGCCTGCACACTGGGCGCGTTTATCCGCAGGAAAAAACAACGTGGCCCGCGCAATGGGAATACCTGAAGAAGAACGGGCGCACGGGCGAATTCAAACGCGCCACAACACCCGGCGTTCCCGCGGGCGCGACCTACGCCGTCAGCGCGGACGGCATTGCGAGCTTCAAGAAATCGAATGTCATGTTTCACCCCTGCCAAAACCCGAGCGTCTATACGGACCCGGGAGGCAAACTGCGCATGCTGGCAAATGCCGGATCAAAGGGCATGTGGGAATCGGAGTCGGTTGATGGCGGCTGGTGGTGTATCCGTCCGGACTTCCCGCCCGGAGGCGACTGCACCTTCTTCTTCCGCTGGGGCAAGTTCGATTACATCATCGGCGGCTTCAAAGACCTTTGGTCGAAACCCGCCGACGCGCCTGACTTGGCGTATGCATCTGTCGTTGCCAAGGGACTCGACTTCTACGACGGCTCGAACGTTCCCGCGATCACAGAAATCACCGGCGGCCGTTTCCTGATGGCGGCGTGGATTCCAATCCACGGTTGGGGCGGCCCTCTGATTATCCGCGAGCTGGTTCAATTCCCCGACGGCAGAATCGGCTCGAAGTGGATGAAGGAAATAATGCCCGCAACCGGGACGCCGAAAACCCTCGCAGCGAGAGTTGCCGAAACGATGATCTTCCCGGCAGAGAGCGAATCATTCATCCTGACCTTCAAGGTTCAGCCTGCAGAGGCGAAGAAGGGCAGATTCGGTATTTCCTTCCTGCCTGAGAACGGTGAACAGGCTTCCTGTGAACTACAGATTCGTCTGGATGATTTGCGCGCGCAATTCGGTCCGGGTTCATTGAGCCACTTCGCGGGTAATGGGAAGTCTTTGCGCGAAGGCGGCTCGCCTGCGGGGGTCGGCAATTATGCGATCGAAAACCTCATCGGCGTTGATCAACCGTTCACGGTCCGCGTGATTGTCAAGGGCAGTGACAAGATTGGGGGTTCTCTGGTTGATGCGGAAATCGCGGGACAGCGCACGATGATTTCCTATCGTCCTGATTTAACCGTGAAGAAGATGGTCTTCCGCATGGAAGGCGTCGAACTCGAAAATATTCGGATCGCGCCGCTCAAACACTAGGAGGTTTAACAGGTTTCTGCGCGATTCGGCCCGATACGACCGATGAAGCCATGCAATGTTATGCTGCCGCGCCTGACTTTGAGGAACTGATCCTGCGACACTATTGAGGAATCTTCGGCGGCCAAAAAAACAGCGGGCCAGTCCCACGCCGCTACTCGTTTCGCAGGCAGATCACCGACCCGTCGGTGAGGAGCGCGAAGACGGTGCCGTTACTGGTGACGAGGTCAAAGGCGGGGGCCGGGGTGAAAACGGTATCCCTGATTTGGCCGTCGAGCGAGAGGCAGATGACGCCTTGGGCGGCGGCGGCGAGATAGGTGTCGCCCTCGCGAACGAGGCGTTTGGCTGGAGAGCCGAGGTTGCGGCTCCAGAGGCGGTGGCCGGCGGAATCGAACGCGGACACGATGCCGCCTTCGGAAGCGGCGATGACGCGTGGCTGCTTGTCAATGACATCGGATCGGAGTGTGGTAACGCGGTCGCCGACGTTCGACATCCAGAGGCGCTTGCCTTTGAAATCGAACGCCACGACATCGCCGTCATCAATGCCGACGACAACGGCGCGCCGACCGGCGGCAGGCAGTGCCACCGAGGTGACGGCGGTTTGTTCGGGCCCAAAGCTGGAACCGCTCGCCACGACTTTGCCGCGGTTGTTCATGATTTGGAGAGAGTAGTAGTCATTGCCCGCCACGATCTCCGGATGGCCGTCACCATCGAGGTCGGCGATATGGCAGACCGTGGCAGCGTGTGCGTAGTAAACGCCTTTCCAAGCGAGCTTCAGCGTATACGAACCGGTCGCCGCAGGGGCATCGGCCCCGGAGGACACCAGCTTGTAAGCCATGTATTGCCAGCTATCGCAACCGATGACGATCTCCGCCGTGCCGTCGCCATCGAGGTCGGCCAGGGTGATATTGCGCACGCGACTTTGCACATATCGAAAATCCGGAGGCGTGACCGAGGCGAGCTGTCGCCCGTCGCTGGCATACACCTGCAAGGTCGCGTCGTCCGCGCCGCAGATCACGACGGGTGGAGTGCCGGCGGAAAGCGATCCCGCAGCCAGGGCGGTGATGCCGGCCACCGCACGTTTGCGCCAAAGCTCCTTGCCGTTGGAATCAATGGCCACGATCTCGCCGGCGGCATCGCCGACGATCACATCCGCATGGCCGTTGCCATTGAGGTCCGTAGACGCCACGGCGGTTAGTTTTGGCTTCTCGCCAACGGCGAAACCGAGAACTTCAATTTCCGAAAAGTAAACCCCGGCTTTGGCGGTCAACGGTTCGGCGGTGACACGGAGATAGCGGGCGGTTTGATTCAAAGGCCCGGAGGAATGGAGCGTGTCAATATTCGTGCCGAAGCTTGTTCTGCCCGCGGCGAGAAGCCCGCCCGCATCCCGAATGTCCTGCTGGAAGCGATCGTTGCTGAGAGTGAGGTGGATGTCCTTGGTTTTCCACCAATCATAGGCTTCCCAGGCGTGGACGCGCACTTCGCTCAGGTGGCGTTTATAACCGAGATCCACCGTGATGCTGACCGTCTTGCCCGAAGGAAATATGCAGGAGTCGGTTGAGCCGGTGAATTTGCCGTCAATGAGAAGATTGATCGGTCGCTTGGAATCTCGTGGTGGAACGTCTGATTGGACATCGCTCACTTCGAGAACGGAGGGGCAATTCTGGAAATCGGCGAAGCGCCAGCGAAACAGCGATGACTTCGGCACAAGTCCGGCGGGTGGATGACTGAGCGCGGCTGACGGTTGGACCTGCGACATCTCAGTAATGGCGGCGGACAAAGCGATTGGCCGCGCTGACGGGCGTGGATTTGTCATGGTCTCCGCAGGATGCAGGCCCGGTGCTGGGACCGATTGCGGTGTTCCGAGGGCCAGCCCGCGCGCATCGAGCCGGGCGCTACCGGGTTGCGGCAGAGCCAACAGCTCATGTGGACCGACGCTGAAGTGCTTGGCGTTGGCCAGCCATGCGGAATCTGCGGTGAGACGATAGACCGCTGCGTCAGAGTTTGCCGGCCCGCCCAGACCATCAACGCCGAACAACTCCATGCGTCCATCCACGATGATGCGAGCGCGGCGGTCGCCGATGGATGCCGCATCCAGCGTGGGAATCCGGTCGCTGGCGGCGGCAAAGACATTGATGAAACGGACGGTTTGGCCAGCGTCCAGATGTTGATTGGAAAGCTGATAGAGTTGGTGGATGGGGACTCCAGCGGTGCGGCTGTAAATTGATTCGCCACTGTTCTTGATGAAGACGAGTTCCTGCCGTTGTCCACTGAGATTACGCAAAGCAAAGCCCTTCTCGCGTTGATGCACCTCGACGGTATCGCCTTTCAATTCCGCGTAACCAAGCATGCGCCAGCAGCAGCGGAGGCTGTAGTCGCCGGGTTCCTCGGCGGTCAGTTCGTCCACGACCGCGACGTAGCCATTGGAAACGTGGATCAGGCTGCGACTCCAGGTCATTCCGTTGTAGTGCGGCATGACGGTGCGGGTGAGTGCCCCGTCGCCAAACCAGACAGCGGCATCAAGCCGTGCATTCGTTGGCATCGTGCGGCTGATCCCATCGCGCTGGACCGTGACGGCGCAGTGGTGTTTTGGCGTGCGCCGGATGTATTCACCATCTACGAGCCAATGCGCTCCGCGGCTGGTGAAGCTGATAATGGCGTTGCCATCGAGGTGGCCGTGCCCGCCGCCCGCGTAGCCGTCGAGCATGAGATAGTCGTCATTCCGGCCCAGTCCGCTCCTCAGCACCAGCTTGTCGAACGTCTGCTCGAACGGAAGATTCGGCGCGCGGAATGGGGAGGCGTCATCGTGATCGCTGCCGAGCATGTCGAAGTGGATCCTGGGCAGGTAGCTGACCGAGACACCCGTGAGTTCATCCGGGCATTTGGGTTCCACAGGGGTCCAGTGCGGCTCTTCGACCTCGCCGCGAGCATCAACACCAAGACGTTCAATCATCCAACGGAAGCGCCCGTCGCCGAGTGCATATTCGAGCAGTGATAAAAGCTCGGGCATTTGCGAAGTCGCGAAGAGATACTCGTGGTCGCCCCAGGCGGGTTGATGTCCGAGCGGGTCGAGCGACATGAGAAGCGCGCGGCCGGTGGCCGCGGCGTGACCCTGCTCGATGTAAGTGCGGTCGCCCGTGGCGAGCGCATACATCAAAATGTGGCGCTGCGGAATCCATTCGTAACCGGAGGAATCCTCCTGCGGCTTGGAACTGCGAGAGGCGGAGTGGAACATCGTCTTCGCGATCGAGAGCCACGTCTGCGCGATGGGAATCTGGTAGTGCCGGCTGAAATACAAGCCGCCAAAAAGGTTTGCCAGGCCCGGCCACGTCTGATGATTGTGCGGGATGCTGTCGAACTTCATCCACTGCTTGATCGCTCTTGGAGAATCCCAGCCGTTCTTGAGATTGCACTCGAAGACAAGCCGGAGCATGTGGTTGGTGATTTCGAGGCGTTCGGCATCGGTCCAGCCGGGGTGCTCCTCCAGCAGATCCCAGGCGATGACCAACCGATACGCCCAACTGTCCCGAAAGTCGCGGTCGTAGCGACGCGGTCCCTCCTGGTTGACGTATTCATCGGTCGCATAGAATTCAAGATGACGCCGAAGGGCATGGCGAAAGAGTTGGAACCAACCTTCATCACCCGTGCGGTGATAAAGCATGGCGAAGCGCGCGGCGGAACGGGCCACCGAACCGTCTTGCCCCGCTTTGCTGGCGTAGTCATCGATTGCTTTCTTCTGCGAGGTGATCGCTTCGGGAGTGAGCACGGTTTCGAGCGGAACACGGCGGCCGCCCGGCGTGAAATGCAAGTCGAGCAACCGGGGCAGCGCGAGTTGTCCCGTTTTGGCGTGTTCGTTGATTAGGGAGACAAGACGGGCAATAGCGGCTTCGACGCCCGCCGCGTCCTGCGCGCCCAAGGCGACGGCGTTGCGGCCGGTTCCCCAAGGATTGTGAACCGTGCGCAATTCATAACCGCCGGCGCCGGTGTAAGCGGCGTCCGCGCAAACGAAGTAATTGTTGTAAAGTCGGGCATAGACTGGACTGACAAGGAGATTACCGAGGATGACGAGGTGGCGCGAAGACCAGTCAGCGTCGGTAATCTTTTCTGCCGGAATGATGGGGACGGTGACTCCGGTTTTGGAAGAGATCGCCGATTGGAGTTTCGCAGCGGCGCCGATCCACGGCTCGCCGGACGCGGGGACGATGGCGGCAAGCGGGACTCCGCCCCTGACCAGCGGCGTTTCGACGATAAGCGGGCAAGGATGCTGGATTTGCAACTGTTTCAACGCGGCCACATCGGCGGCGGTGTCGGCCCGAGAGGCAAGCGTGAGGAGCGCAAATACAAGTGAAACAAGGAGGGTTCTCATCTGGTGATGGATATTGGTTTGAAGCATTGGGTTGTTATTCTTGCGGTACGTCTCTGGCAAAACTCGCGCGATCACATCATACACGTGTAAAGACATGGTTGCCGCTGATTTTTAATCCTCACTTTTCAGGCAGCGCTCCATGGAGGCAGCTTCAACCGCACGGTTTGTTTGTAACGTGCCAAGTTGTAAGATGACGCTTCCCATCTGACTTACGCCCCGCAACCATGGCAGGCCATTCAGTCCAAGAGTTAACCTCACTGCCCGGTTCTGAGGCGGCAAGCCGCCGGTAAATCTTCTTGTCTGGCGTCTGGGGCGGTCTATGCTTTTGCCGGAATGGCTTCTTCGAAATACTCCAGTCAAACAAGTGTTGTCCTTTTCACGATGCGCATGGTTTCAAATGAGGGCTGGCCCTGCGTCGTGCTGAGCGCGTTGCTGGCGTTAAACCTGTTCGGCGCAGAGCCAACGGACAAGGAAACCGTCGGGCGTCACGGGGACGGACGAGTTGTTTTGCCGGTCAATCAGGTCATCACGCCGGCGGGCAAACAGGTTGAATTGCCCGGGATGCGCGCGGAAGCGTTGGCGCTCTCGCCGGATGGCAAGCTGCTGATCGTCTCCGGCCTGACGAACGTTGTGGTCGTGCTCGATCCCGCCACCGGCGCGATCAAGCAGCGCGTGCCGTTGCCCAAAGTCCGCAAGGGCGCGCCGCCGGATGCTTCCTCCGCCGCCTACCTCGACTACGACGGGCGAAGCCAGATCAGCTACAATGGTCTCGCGTTCTCGCGCGATGGGGGACGCCTCGCGCTAAGCAACGTCAATGGCGACGTGAAGTTGTTCGAGGTCACGAAAGAGAGCGAGGTCAGGCCGTGGCGCGTCGTCGCACTGCCGAAGGCTGAGGCGCCGCGTCGCGCCGCAGAGATTCCCGCCGGTCTCGCGTTCTCGCCCGATGGCAAGCGGTTGTTCGTTTGCGGCAATCTTTCAAACCGCCTGATCGAGATTGAGGTGGAGACCGGCAAGGCGCTCAAGACTTACGATGTCGGCGTTGCGCCCTTCGGCGTCGTGTCGGTTGGCCACAAACTCTACGTCTCGAATTGGGGCGGGCGGCGGCCGGGCGCAGGCGACCTGACGGGGCCGGCCGGCCGCGGCACCGTCGTGCGCGTGGACGCGGAGCGCTTCATCGCCAGCGAAGGCAGCGTCACGGTGATTGATCTGGAGACCGGCAAACAGACCGAGATCGTCACGGGCCTGCACGCGAGCGCGCTTGCCGTCGCGCCGGACGGCCGCCACGTGGTTTGCGCTAATGCGATGAGCGACAACTTGAGCGTCATCGCCACCGCGACCGATAGGATCGTCGAGACGATCTGGGCCAAGCCACGACCGAACGATCTGCTGGGCGCTTCGCCGAATGCGCTGGAGTTCGCGCCGAACGGCCGCACACTCTACGTGGCCAACGGCACACAGAACGCCGTCGCCGTAATCCGCTTCGACCCGGCCGACAAGGAATCGAAGCTGCTTGGATTGATCCCGGTCGGTTGGTATCCCAGCGCGGTGTGTTTCGATGCGACGCGCAAGCAACTCTGCGTGGCAAACATCAAGAGCATTGCCGATGTGCCGCGCAAACGTTTTTCCGTGGCGGACAGCACAAATCCCGTCGAGACGCTGCGTGCCGACGGCTTCAATTCGAGGCAATTCCACGGCACGGTCTCACTCGTGCCGCTGCCGGCGAAAGATGAACTGCCGCGCCTCTCGCAGGTCGTCTGGGACAACCTGCGCCAGCCGCGCATCGCCGTCACGCTGCTGCCGCCGCGAGCCGGTCAGCCGCCGCGGGCCATCCCGGAGCGGATCGGCGAGCCGAGCCTCATCAAACACGTCGTCTACATCATCAAGGAAAACCGCACCTATGACCAGGTTCTGGGTGATGTGGCCGCCGGCAACGGCAACGCGCAGCTCTGCATCTTCGGCGAGCACGTGACGCCGAACCAACACAAGCTTGTCCGCGAATTCGCGCTGCTCGACAACACCTGCTGCGCCGGCATTTTGAGCGCCGACGGGCACCAATGGAGCATGTCCGCCTTCGGTTCCGACTATCTGGAGAAATCCTTCTGCGGTTTTCCGCGTTCCTATCCCTTTGGGGGCGTGATCAATGACACTGACGCGCTGGCCTATGCGCCGAGCGGTTTCATTTGGGACAACGCGCGCCGTCACCGCGTCAGTTTCCGAAACTACGGCGAGTTTACGGGCGCCACCATCCAGTGGCGGGATGCGCGAAGGAAAGGCAAGCCCGGCTTCCGCGACTGCTTCGAGGCGTGGCGCACCCAGAGCGACGCCATCATCTTCTCCTGCATCCCCAGCATCGAATCCCTGCGCGCGTTTTCGCCGACCAACACCGTCGGCTGGGCGCTGGACGTGCCCGACCAGTTCCGAGCCGATTTCTTTCTGCGCGAGCTGAAGGAATTTGAAGCGCACGGCGAATTCCCGCAGCTCGTCATCCTCTATCTGCCTAACGACCACAGCAGCGGGATCAGGCGCAACTGCCCGACCCCCGCCGCCATGAACGCCGATAACGACCTCGCCATGGGCCGCGTCATCGAGGGCTTGAGCCACTCGCGCTTCTGGAAGGACCTGGCGATCTTTGCAATCGAGGACGATCCGCAGGCCGGCTATGATCACGTTACCGGCTACCGCACCACCGCCTACGTCGCCGGCCCCTACGTTAAACGCCACGCCGTCATCAGCACACAGTATAACACCACCAGTCTGTTGCGGACGATGGAGCAAATCCTTGGCCTGCCCCCGATGAACCAGTTCGACGCCAGCGCCGTGCCGATGAGCGACTGCTTCACCGACGCGCCCGACCTCACCCCGTTTGTCGCCGTGCCGAATAACGTGCCGCTCGACCAGATGAACGGCAGTACCAAGGCCGAACTCGGCCCGCAGCGCTACCGCGACATGCTTGCCTCCGAGAAAATGGATTTTTCCCAGCCCGACAAAGCCCCGGAAGATATCCTCAATCGCACCCTCTGGCGCGCCATGCGCGCTAACGAACCTTATCCCGAATGGGCGATCACTGCCACCCGCGACAACGACTGACCTGGTCGCCGCATTACTTTCCGGGAACTTGCTCCAACCTCGCCCGGTAGTTGAACCGATCGTTGGGTGCCGCGTCGTCGTGGAGTGTGAAAACGCTCCAGTCACCGGTTTGCTGAATGTTGTCCGCCCACTTTGAAGTCAATCGTCGCCGGCAAATGGATCCCTCCCCTCGGGACGGGCAAACGCGAACTGCCATTCAACGCCCATCGCTGCAAGCAAGTTGCTTATGCTTTACACCTTCAGACGCTTGCAGTATCAAGCAGCCGTCGGTGCTGCACCTATTGGACCATTACCCGCTGCGTTTTCAAACCGCCGTTTGCAAAAGGAACTCCTGCGATGAAGGGAAATGAACTGTGTTGGCTGAGCAGCGTGGCGATCTTGTGGGCGGTGGCTGTTCCCGCGGCGTGGGCTGTCTCGCCAACGCCGGCGCCGACAACCGCCGCTGCCGGTGAAGCGAGGCGGGAGGGCGGCGGCGCGCCGCCAAAGGTTGATTTCTCCTACGCGTTTGCCACGCCGCATCGGATCACTGTCGGCCGCCCCGACGCGAGCGACCGCACGTTGTTGGACCTTCAGCCGGGCAGCCTCCGCATGGCGTGGACCTACGATTGCCTGGCCATGCCGCAGTATCCACTGAATGCCTTCAAAACGCCGAAGACCGACTGGGACATCCGCATTACGCCGCAAATAGATGGACATGCGTTTGCCCGCAGCCGTTGGACTCGCCTTGACGGGATGCTGCCGGCCCTGGAAAACTTCTATGACGACAAGGCCGGCTGCGCACGATTGGAAGTGATCGGCGGCACAACCGCGGCCGTCGTCCGGGTGGAGATTACCAACACGGACTCACAACCGCACCAGGTGGTGTTGCGCTGCGAATCATCCCGCTGGGGCGAAAATCCCGGATGGGTCGAACCATCCCAATATGCCGCTGACAATTTGACAGCCGGCTGGAACGAACGCGCCGACCGCGTGCTGGTGCTCGGTTTGGCGGCCGACGCATACTCGCTCCAAGCCGACGGTCAGCCGCCCAGCCCGAAGAGCATGGTCCTCGTGTGGAATCTGAAACCGGGGGAAAAACGCGTGGGCTGGATCGTGCGGCCCTATCGTGCTTATGCGACCGATTTGCCCATGCTCCGCAAGCACGACTGGGCAAAAGAGATGGCTGCAGGCCGGCGCGAGTGGCACGATCTGCTTGGCCGGGCAACGAAACTGAGCATTCCCGACCAGGGCGTGGCGAATGGCTATTCGGCCTGCCTGGCGGATCTGTTCATCATGCGTGAGCCGGCCATCAATGGTTACCTCGGCGCGGTTCCGGGCACCGAAACGTATCGCGCGCACAATCCGGCCGAGGCGGGCATCGTGGCCATCGCCTTGGACCAAAACGGATTCCACCGCGAGTCCGCCGCCGGGTATCGGATTTCACTCGACATGCAGGAGGCCGACGGCAACTGGAACGACCATCGCGGTTGGGGGCATCTGGTTTGGTTTTGTTCGGGCTTCAAATCGTGGGTCGCCATGGAGCATTACCATCTCACGCATGATCGGAAATACCTGGCCAATGTGTTTCCGCGCATGGTCGCCAGCTCGCGTTGGCAGGATCGCCAACGGGCGCGGACGCGGCGCACCGACGGCGAGCGCCCGCTCACCTTTGGTCTGATGCCCCGCGGGTTCGGCGATTGCGGAGTGAAGGATGGCAACGATCTCTACGGCCAGTTCCTTCCCCACAACATCTGGGCCGTCTATGCCGACCGGATTTCCTTGGAAACAGCCGAAATCCTTGGAAAAACCGCCGCCGCCGAACTGAAGACAATCTACGAAACCGCACGCCGCGACCTGCTCACGGCCATCGAACGAGGCGCGATCCAGGAAAACGGCTATCGTTGGATTCCCGGCACGCCGGGCAAGACCACAGGCAGCCGCTGGGGCGTGCTCAACATCGCGTTTCCCTGCGGCCTGCTCGCGCCCGACCACGAATTGGTTACCGGCACCCTGCGCCACATCGAGGCTCACCTCAGCCCGGGCGGCATTCCCGTCAACACCGGCTGGCTGACCAACGGCATGTGGGTGGCCATCACCTTGGACAATGTGGCCGAGGTCCATTTGCAACGCGGTAACGGCGACGCGGCCGCCCGTTACCTCTATGCCACACTCAACCATGGCACGCCGCTCTACACCTGGTGCGAGGAGCGCGGCCAGGAAGCCGGCTCGGCCAAATGCACCGGGGACCGGCAACACCTGTGGACACCCGTGGCCGTGGTCCGCGCTCTGCGCGACATGATGGTCATGGAACACGACGACGGTCTGCAATTGGCTCTCGGCGCGCCGCGCGAGTGGCTCGCGTCGGGCAAGCCCGTGGGCATTACCGCCGCACCCACGCACTTCGGTTCCGTTTCCTATCAAATGCGTTACGACGCAACCACCTCGCGGGTGAGCGGTGAAGTGACCTTCCCCGATCGCGCGCCACCGGCTTGGACCGTGCTGCACATCCATTTGCCCGACGGCCTGCAGGTAAAGTCAGTCAATTCCGAATCGGCGGCCACCGTCGTGCATGACGGTTCCGGCATCTGCTGGAAGACTCCGCGAGGAACCGTAAAGTTTTGCGCAACCCTTGGAAGGTAACCATGAAATCATCATCAAGAAACAGTCGGGAGCCTGCCATGAAACGCTTCTTATTTCTCTGGGCGCTGTGTTTGTTTTGTTGCTCGGCGGTGCTTGCAGCGCAAACCGACACCGTGGTGGTGGAAAATGCCCGCGTGCGGCTGGTCTTTGCCACAAAGCCGGTGCCGTTTGTGCTCGAGCTTGTGCAAAAGCCGTCCGGGATGAACCTGATCGCCGAGCCGGCGGACCCAAATCTGTTTGCACTTGTGATCTCGCAACCCAAAGGTGGAAACCTCACTGTCAAAAGTGGAAGCGCCAAACAGGGATTCATCAAAGTCGTTCGCGTTGCAAAGAGTCAGCAAATCGTGGTCCAGTTCAACGGATTGGGGCCGGTCGGCGATATGCAGGTCAAACTTGACGGCGTGCTGGACGATGCGGAACCAACCGTCCGTTGGTCAATCGCGGTGGATAATCCCAATCGGGAGAAACTTGTCACGGTTCGGTTTCCCTATGTGACGGCCGTGCCCGCCATCGGAACACCGGACGACGATTTCATCATCGCGCCCGCCTCTCCCGGCGCGATAATCGAGAACCCCGCCAAGAACTGGCCGGATCACTATTTGGTTGGCTGGCCATTCCCCGGCATCCAGTCGGCCCAGTTCTGCTCGTATCAAGACCGCACGACCGGCGTTTACGTGGCCAGCATGGACGCCGTTGGATGTAACCGGGCGTTGTGGGTTTCCAAGCAGAAAAACGGATATCAACTCTATCAGGACTATCAATTGCCGGAATCGTCGGCGACGCGGTGGAAAAGCCCCTACGACGTGGTCCTGGGCGTCACGTCGGGCACGTGGCAGCAGACGGCCGACATCTACAAGCGTTGGGCCGTGCATCAGCGGTGGTGCAAGAAAACGCTTGTCCACCGCGCCGACATCCCCGACTACTGGAAACACGGGCCGTGCATCCATACCGTCGAGATGCGCACCTACGATCCCAAAACACGCGTCTGCAGCGGCTCATACTATCCCCAATTGGAGGAGCATCTGCGGTTGTTCCGCGAGAAAATCGACGGGCCGGTGGTGCCCATGCTGGCCGGTTGGGAGAACCACCGCCGATGGACCGCCGGCGATTACTTTCCCATCTTCGACGAGGAACACGCCAAAGGCATGCTCGGACAGATCCGCCGGGACGGGTTTCGGCCCTTCGTTTATCTCTCGGGCCTGTTCTACACCTTCCAGAATGAAGGACGCGACGGCGGCGATGTGTCGGGATGGGAACGTTACACCGATTCGATGGTGATTGACGCCGCGACGGGCAAGCCCAAGACCTACGTGCTCAACGAGTCCGCGCCCGGCAAGGAGAACGTCTGGAAGCGGCATTCCTACCAGTTGTGCCCCGCCGCGCCGGAAACCAGGAAGTTCTTCCGCACGGTGCTCGACAAGACCCACGCCCTGGGCATCGACATCGTTCAAATGGACCAGGCGGCCTTTGGCTATTTCAGCGCCGATGCCTGCTATAGCACCTCGCACGGGCACCAACCCGGCATCGGGCCGTATCAATCGCAATCTCTCCGCGACGTGCTCGACGATATGCGCAAGCACGGCAAATCGCTCAGCCCCGAATTCCTGCTGACGATCGAGGAACTCCACGAGGAGGTGATCCCCAACCTCGACGGCTTCCACACTCGCGAGTATCGCGAGCATTTTTGGTATCACGCCGCGCCCGGCGCGAGAAGTCTTCCTTTGTTTACCTACCTCTATCACGAGTATGCCATTGCCTACGGCGGCGAAGGCCCGCATTTGAGCCAGCAGAAAAACAACACCACCGTTCGGGATATGGCGGTCAATCTGGTGACCGGCAAGACGCCGGCCGCCTCAGTTTGGTCGTCTCAATCGGTCATGGCCGAGACCCACGCGGACCAGATCAAAATGCTCCGCAACCACTCGCATTTGCTGAAGACCGAGGCGCAGCGATTCTTGATGCTTGGCCGGATGCTTCACCCGCTCGATTTCGACGTGCCTTCGGTCACCTTTCCGATGGGCGTTAATCGCGGCGAAAAATGGCATACCGAGCCTTTTGTGGAGCGGGCCGTGCTCACCAGTTCCTGGCAATCGCCTGAAGGCAACGTGGGACATTGTCTGGTGAATATCACCGACGCGAAGCAGACGCTGCATCTGCAACTCGACACGCGGAACGCACCCGGCTGGGCCAAGGCCAGCGTGAATCTTTATCGCGCCGACAAGCCCGACGACTGTGAGCACGTCCTGCGGAGTGTGGCCTTGCCGCACGAATATATGTTGGAATTGGCGCCGTGGGAGGCCGTGTTTTTCGTCATCCGGCCGGCGTCGTGAAACAGTGTCCTTGATGCTCTGCTTTCACACAATAACCAGCCTTGGAATGTGGTTCGGTTATTATCCCGGAAGCCATTATTTCAACCGGATGGAAGAAACATGAAAACAGGAAGACCGCGGGTGATGCTTGGGAGCGGCTGGATGATTCTGACTGTCATGGGGGTTTTTGCCGGGGTTGCAGCAGCCGGCCCGGTGGATTCGTTCAAAACCTTCAAAGCGGTTTTTACTCAGGACGGACAATTGGTTGTGGCGGGCAGCGTGGCTGGTGATCCACCGTATAACGCGGACAATACAGGCAAAACGGATGCTTCCGCCGCGATCCAGAAAGCCATGGGTGATGTTGCCAGACATGGAGGTGGAATCGTTTACCTGCCGGCCGGACGTTATCGGATCGACAAGAGTCTGAATCTGCCTGCCACGGTCACGCTTTGCGGCGAGTGGCGGAAGCCCGAAGCAGGACAGCCGCTTTCTGGCACCCTGTTTCTGGCCTATGCGGACAAAGGCAATTCCGCCGGTCCCGCCCTGCTGTCGCCGCCGAACTGCGGACATGCCAATGTTTTCAATCTGGCCATCATCTATCCCGAGCAGAATCCGGCCAGTCCTGTTCCCTATCCCTTCACCATCGAGGGAAAGGTCGCCTGCATAAAAAACATCACCCTGGTGAACAGTTACCAAGGGGTCATGATGAGCGACTTTAGCGGCAGCAGCGTATCCGGGATCTATGGAACGGTCCTGAAGCGCGGCATTGCGCTGAAGAGTTCCTGCGAATTGTGCTCCTGCTGCAATCTGCGTTTCAACAGCGATTATTGGACGAAGCTGCCGGAGGCCGGCATGAGTCCGGAGACTGCGGCCAAGGTGCGGTCCTTCGTGCGGAATCAGTTGATAGGAGTGCAGATCGGGAAGGTTGACGGCCTGTCCTTTTACAACGCCGATCTGGCGGAATCCAGGACGCCGGTGCTGGTGAAACTGGAGGATGACGAACAGAAAGTCATGATGACGTCCAGAAGCCAGTATGGTTTTGGCGGCGGAATGGGCAGAGTGAGAGGGCGTCGGACTGAAATCGAAGGAGCCTGGTATTTTGGGACCCACTACTTTGACCTGGACAATTATCCGGAGCTTGCCGGCCAGCAGTATTCATTTGCGCCGTTGCGGCAGGCGGCAAGAACCGGGCCAGGGACCGTCTATCAGGCTGGCGACTTCGGCGTCACTGCCGACGGTTCGAGTGACGACAGCGCGGGCTTGCAGAAAGCCCTCGACCTCGCGGGAAAGGCCGGCGGCGGGACTGTCCTGCTGCCCCGCGGCACGATTCTGCTCAAGGCCCCTATCCAAGTGCCCTCCGGGGTGGAACTGCGCGGAGCTTTGTTGGGGGCCGTGATCCGGCCTTGGTATAATGTTACCAGCCTGATTATTGATCACGGCGCCGATACACAAGACCCGGAGAACGCCCAGGCCGCCATCGATCTCGGAGAGCGCGCGGGCTTGCGCGGGGTCTTTGTAAGCTACGCAAAAAACCAATGGGAGACCAATGACCGCGGAGAGCTGATCATCCATCCTTATCCTTATGCAGTGCGCGGCCTCGGCAAGGGGGCATATGTCTGCGACGTGACACTGAATGCCTACAACGGAATCGATCTTGGTCTGGCACGTTGCGACCGTGCCCAGATCGTCAATCTGTGGGGTATGATGTATCGGCATGGGATTCGCGTCGGAGCCAATTCGGACTCAGTGCAGCTTGAAAACATCAACATCGACATCGGTACCATCAACGATTTTCGGATGAGTCAGTTTCCGAAACCGTCCGGCGAAGAAAAACGCAAGCTATGGCAGCGTTATCTCGATGAGAATGCCGTCAGCTATCTCTTTGGCGACTGCACACATTTGAGCACTTTCCATCTGGCAGGGTTTGCGCCGCACCATTTCATGGAATTCGCCGACCAGGGAAACGGGGGTTGCCGCGACGCCCGTTTCTGGAGCAGCATCTTCGACGTGCCGAAGGTGGAGACGGCGCGTTTCCATGCCGGGGGCAGAATAGATTTCATCGGCCTTTTCGCCACCGGCGGCAGAAATCGCCACTCGCTGTGGCCGGAGTTTGATGCAGCTTTCAGGGGCAAAGTGAGTGTTTATGGTCTCAGCCAGCAGTTGACCTTTAACAACCGTCCATACAGCGTCGGGGCGGAAAAATTCCAAATCCACTTGGAACATTCGTTGACCACAGGCCGGCCGGCGACCACCAGCAGCTTTGTCGAAGGCTGGGGACCGGAAAAGGCTCTTGACGATAATCCCCGGACGATGTGGCAGTCTCAGGAAACGCAAGGCCCTCATATTCTGACCGTAAAAATGACCGAATTGTCCATCATCACCCGCTGGCGGTTGCACAATGCCGGCAACTTCATGGCGCGGAGCCGCAATACATTTGAAGCGAAACTGGAGGGGAGCGTTGACGGAACTGATTACTTCAAAATTTCCGGCTTCAACAACAATACCGCCGATTGGGTTGATTTACCGGTGACGTGCGGGAAGCCCGTGCGCTTTGTGCGGTTGAAAGTCATCAGAGCGCAGTCGCCGGAGACGAAATCGAACCGCGCCTTTATTGCGGGGTTCGATGTGTTCGGCTACAGCAGAGGAAAATCGCTGGAGCCTTGAAAACATGTTGGGCCGTTCCCGCAACAGATGCTGTATGCAGTCCTCGCTGCCGCCCTTCCGCTTCTGGCAAAAGAGACGGCGCGGAAACCCGCGCCGGTGCAGTTTCCGATCGAGCGAATCCATATAATCAACTTCACACACCGATGTTGGGTTCACCGACATGCCGGGCGTGTGCCGGGAACTTCAACGGCGCTACATCGACATTGCACTCGACGCAGTGCTGGCGACGATGTCAGATCCAGCGCCTCGAAAGTTCTATTGGACTTGCGAGTCGTTGGCGAGGGTGGACGATTGGTGGCGGGCAGCGTCGCCAGCGCGGCGGAAGGATTTCTTAAAGGCGTTGCGCAACGGGCAACTGGACGTCGCAGCGCTGCCGTGCAACCAGACACCGTTCCTCTTTATGGTTGTTCCCGAAAACAGTCTCTCATCTTGCGGGATGAATCGCTGCAGCATGGGCCTCGCGCGGGAAACGCAGGCATTCTTCCACGAATCACGACCGTTTTTTCCCCAATCGGAGACACTTCAAGCAGTGATGGACATGAAGCATCCATACCACCAATTCCCCGTCGGGTTTTTTACGGCAGCAATCCCATCAACGTGGCTTGCGCTTCTTGTTTGGCGGAGAGGACTTTGCGAAGGTCTTCCTGCGCGGCGGCGAGCTTGGCCTCCTTTTCTTTTTTGGAAGCGCGGAATTTGTCGAGCGCGTCCTTGATCTGCCCGGCGGGCGCGTTGTCATCAATCGCCTTCTGCAGCGCCAGGGTTTCGGGACTCGGGCTGCTGGAGGAACTCGGCCGATTCCCACGATCTCCGCCGGCACTGCTGGCTTGATCACCACTGGGACGATTGGCTTGATCGCCTCCACTGCCGCGACTGGACCGGTACATGCTCGTGCCACTGGTTCTCGTGTCCCGCCGCGCATCGAAGACTTTCTGCACCAACGGCTGCACAGCACTCCAATCCGCATCGGAAAAACCGAGCCGTTCCTTGACATTATCCAGCATGCGCTGTTGGAACTGTGCTGGATCGTAATTGCCGCGTCCCGGCCGGGTGGAACCGGATTGAGACGGTTTGGTTGCCGGTGGATTGTCCTGGGCCAACAAGGGGCTCGTGCTCATGCACAGAGCGCCGACAAGCCCCAACACTACAAGTTTCTGACTGGCTTTCATCGCAGGGATCTCCTTTGTAACGGACATTCATGAGTTAAACACGGACCGCATGCAAATGTTTCAAAGAACATGGAATTTTTCTTCAGAACCGAATCCAGGCTGCATCATGGCAAACACAAAAAGTTGTTAAGAAGAACATCAGGGGAGACATCGGGGACAATTTCAAAAACCAGCCGGTGGTTCCCGCGCGTCATGGTTTGAGTCATTTTCAGCGCGCAATCCGTTTCCACAAACTGGGCGTCACTGCGATGCCGGCCACGTTTGCGGCGTGGTCAATGAACGCCGGCCGGGTCTTTTTCAACGCCGGTTGTAAAGATGGAGAAGCGCCGCCGCCTAGAACCGGTAGCCAAAACTGAGCTGCGGGCCGGCGGCGTCAATCGCGCGGTTCTGCCGCGCCGGTTCGGACAGGCCGGCGTTGGAAAAGTGAACGTATTCGAGCGTCAGACGGACATACCACGAGTCGTTGATGTCGTAGCGGACGCCGGTGTTGACCGTGAACTGGAAGTTGAAATCCTGTCCGAGACCATAGGGAACCGCCGGGTTGGGATAAGCCTGCGTGTTGGCGAACCCGAAGCCGACCATCGCGCCGACGAACGGCACCACCTTCCAGCCCGGTTGCACGAAATTGTAACGCGGCCCGAAGTCCAAGCCCACGATGCGCGTCTCCGGCCCGTGCGTGATTTCCATGTCGTAAGGCCGGAACGCAAATTCCGTATAACCACGCCACCAGCCCTCGTCGTCGCTGGGGTCGTCCAGCTTCAGCGACGCCGTCAGCGTCACCGGCACAAGCGTGTAGCCGTCCAGAGCGGTGGAGCGGACGTTGGAAAACAAAACGCCGCTGCCAGTTTCCAACGACCAGTCGCCCTTCCCCTCGACGCCGGACGAAATCTGCGGTTGCTGCACGTCCGCCGCGCCGGCCAGGCCGCAAAGCGCTGCCACCATCGCCGCCGCGACAATGCGCCGGCAGAAAAACTTCTCCATGTGGGTTTGCATGTTCATTCCTTTGTTCGCGGAATCATCGCACTATCGAAGAGTTTTTTCAATCACTCCCTCACCCTTTAGTCAACCCCGGTGCCTGATGATGAGGCTTTCCATCGCGGCGGGTTTGCGCTAGAAGCTGCGGATCATGAAAGCCTGCCATTTGCTCTCCTGCTGCGTTGCGGCGTTGTGGTCGTGCGCCGCGCTGGCCGCCGAATCCACCGACGCGGAGTCGCTGCTCTGCCGCCATGGCGTCGCGTTGGCCTCGGGCGCGGAATCCACCGGCGACATCAAATACGCTCCCGACCGCAAGGTGGACATCCTCCACCTGGCGCTGGACGTGACGCCGGATTTCCAGAAGCGCACGGTGCGCGGCGAGGCGACGCTCACGTTCAAGCCGGTCGCCAAACCGCTCGACGAGTTGCGGCTCGACGCGGTGGACCTGGCGGTGAGCGCGGTGACCTGCACCGCGAAGCTGGCGGGGTATCAGGCGACCGACAAGGAGATCGTCGTGGCGTTTGCCACGCCGGTGCCGGTGGGGCGCGAGACGAAGCTGGCCATTCGTTACTCGGCGCAGCCGGTGGAGGGGCTTTATTTCCGCACACCGTCCAACGGGTATCCCGCCGGCGACACGCACGTTTGGTCGCAGGGCGAGTCCACGGAGCACCGGCATTGGTTTCCGTGTTACGACTATCCGAACGCGAAATTCACCTCGGAGGTCACCTGCCATGTGCCGGAAGGGATGATGGTGCTTTCCAATGGCCGGCAGGTCTCGGAGACGAAGGACGCGGCGACCGGACTGGTGGCGGTGCGTTGGTCGCAGGAGAAGCCGCATGTGAACTATCTGATCATGCTGGCGGCGGGCTACTTCACGAAACTGGAGGACAAGCACCGCGACGTGCCGCTGCGGTTTTACACGCCGCCGAGCGACGCGAAGGAAGCGGCGCTGACGTTCGCCGACACGAAGCCGGCGATGGAGTTTTTCGAGAAGGAGATCGGCGTGCCGTTCCCGTGGGCGCAATATGGCCAGGTCGTGGTGCGCGATTTCCATTGGGGCGGCATGGAGAACACGACCCTGACGACGCTTACCGACCGCACATTGCACCAGACCGACACGGAGACGCTCACCTCGAGCGAAGGGCTGGTGTCGCACGAGATGGCGCACCAGTGGTTCGGCGATTACGTCACCTGCAAGGACTGGAGCCAGGTCTGGCTCAACGAAGGTTTCGCGACCTACTACGCCAACCTTTTCGCTGGCGAGCGGCACGGCCATGACGAGTTGCTCTACGGCCTCTACCACGATGCGCAAGTCGTGCTCAGCCGCAGCACGAACGGGCCGCCGCGCGCGATCATCTTCCGGCGTTACGGCACGCCGTTCGAGCAGTTTGACTACCGCGCGTATCCGAAAGGCGGCTGGGTGTTGCACATGCTCCGCAGCCAGCTCGGCGACGACCTCTATCGCCGTTGCATCAAGACCTATCTCGACCGCCACGCCTTCGGAAACGTCGTCACCGAGGACCTCAACGTCGTCATCGAGGAACTCTCCGGACGTTCCTACGACCGGTTTTTCGACCAGTGGGTTTATCACGCGCTCCAGCCGGAGCTGGAGGTCGGCTACAGTTGGGACGAGAAAACCAAACTCGCCAGGGTCAGCGTGCGCCAGACGCAGGCGGTCAACGACAACGTCATGCTCTTCCAGTTCCCGCTGACGCTGCGGTTCAAGTCGAAGGCCGGCACGGTGGATCATCGCGTCCGCGTGAAGGACAAAGCGGAGGACTTCTACGTGCCATTGCGGCAGGCTCCAGAAATTGTGCGCGTGGATCCGGAGTTTTCGTTGCTGGCGAAGATCAACTTCAACCCGCCGGTCGCGATGCTCTACGCGCAACTCGCCGACGCCACGGACATGATCGGCCGGTTGCTCGCCGCCGAGCAGCTCGCCGACAAAACCGATCTCACGACCATCGCCAAGCTGAAAGCCGCGCTGAACGCCGACGCCTACTACGGCGTGCGGGTCAAAACTTCCGAGAGCCTGCGCAAGATTCACAACGACGACGCGCTCGACGCGCTGGTTGCCTCGGTGAAGCAACCGGACGCGCGCGCCCGAAACGCCGTCGTGGGCGATATCGGCGGCTTCTTCCATCCCCGGGCGCTGGAGGCGCTGCTCCGTTGCCTCGACACCGAACGCAATCCCGTCATCCTCGCCACCGCCATCAAGGGGCTCGCGCCGTATCACCAGCCCGCCGTGCGCGAGGCGTTGCTGCGGTTCCTCAACAGCGATTCCCATCACAACCGGCTCGGCGACGCCGCCATCGCGGCGATGCGCGCGCAGGACAATCCCGCGTTCATCGCGCCGCTGCGCGAGACGCTCGTCAAACGCGAGGCGGCGTTCAGCAGTTACAGTTTCGGCGACGCGCTGGACGCGCTGGCGTTCCTGGCGCGGAACGAGAAATCGCGCGACGGCGTGCGCGAGTTCCTTGCGGGGTTCCTCAACCACAAGCGCGAATGGTTCCAGACAGCGGCGTTAAAGGCGCTCGGCACGCTCGAAGACCCGAAAGCGATCGCGCTGCTGCAACCGTTCGCCTCCGCCTCGAAGGAAACCCCGCAACAGGAGGCGGCCGAGAAGGCCATCGCCGCGCTGCGCGCCGTCAACAAACCCTCCGACAACCTGAAAGACCTGCGCCAGGAAGTGCTCGACGTGAAAAAGGAAAACCAGCGGTTGAGCAAGGAATTGGCGGACGTGAAGAAGAAGCTCGACGCCGGCGCGGCGAAGGAACCGGAAAAGAAAGAGGAGAAGAAGACGGCGAAGTAACCGGCGCGCGATTTGCGTCGGATCATGAGATGCCGGCGACGGGATTGACGGTGGTGAAACGAAAACTACTGGCTGCGTTGTTCTTCGTTGGGTGGATGGGCTCGCCTGGTGCGCAAGCCCCGTCCGATGGCCTCACGGATCCGGACAAGGGCTTTCAGTTGGTGGAGGAGACGCCGCTGGCGAAAGGTTTCAAGGCGTACGGCGGGCACTGGCAGATGAAGGATGGCATCTTGTCGGCTGGGCCGGACGCTGGGGCCAAGCTCGTGCTGGAGGAGCCGGTCTTTGCCGAGGGCGAGGTCAGCGTGGAGATGTTGTTGACCGACCGACGCGGCGGCAACGCCGGTCTCATTGTCAAGGTCAGCGAGCCGGGCGTCGGTGCCGACAAATTCAACGGCTATGAAATCTCGCTCGATGTGCACCGGCAGAGGCTGCGGCTGGGAAGACACCGGCAGAACTTCGAGTTGATCCAGGACGCGCCGTGCGCCGTGCCGGTCGGCCAATGGTTTCCACTCGCGGTGCGAATTACGGAGAAGTCGCTCGAAGTGTCGGTCAGCGGCAAATCCATCGCCGTTTACGAAGACAAGGACCATCCACTAGCGCCGGGCGCGGTTGGTTTTCGCCCGTGGCAGCGGGAGGCGAAGTTCCGGAATTTCCGGATCAAGACGGGCGGCCAAACCCGGACCATTCCGTTTGAGACGCAGGCTGTCCGCCGCCCGTGTCCGCCGACGCTGTGGGTGAAAGGGCTGCCGCCGGTGGCGTTCATCACGCGGCATCCGTTCAGCGCGCCGCCGGCGGTCGGCCAGGACATCTGGGCGGCGCAACCGCGCGCGCCGGGCTGCAGCATCCGCATCTTCGATCCGGCGCAACCCAAGCAACCGGCGAAAACCATTTTCGCCGATCCCGACGGCTGCATCTACGACCTGAACGTCTCCTTCGACGCACGGACGCTGTTCTTCTCCTACCGGCGGAAAGGGGAACCGCACTGGCACATCTGGCGCATCGGCGCCGATGGCAGCGGATTGAAGCAGTTGACCGACGGGCCGTTCTACGACATCAGTCCGTGCGAGATGCCGGGCGGCGACATCGTGTTCGTCTCGACGCGACGGTTTGGCTACACGCTCTGCCAGCCCGGCCCCGCCGCGAATCTTCACGTCATGTCGCCCGACGGCGGACGCATCCGCTGCGTCAGCATGAACACGCTCTCCGATCTCAGTCCCCAGATGCTGCCGGACGGCCGGGTGTTGTTCACGCGATGGGAATATGTGGACCGGGACCTCACTTTTCGCCAAAGCCTCTGGACGCAGTATCCCGACGGCACGGCGTATCAACTCTACTTCGGCAACACGATCCGCGACGTCGGGACGTTCTGGCAGGCGCGGCCGTTGCCGGGACGAAGCGACAAGGTGGTTGCGACGTTTGCGCCGCACCATGGATTTCCGCACGGCGCGATCGGCTTCGTCGAGCGCACTTTCGGTCCGGAAGCGCCAAAGGGAAAAGGGTTCACTTACATCACGAAGGAGTTTCCGACGATTGGCGACACGCGACACGAGTGGTCGTATCGCGATCCGTTTCCGCTGAGCGAGCGGACGTTCCTGTGTTCCTACGGCGGCGGCGGCGTGTTCCGCTACCGCATTTTCCTGCTCGACGCGGACGATAACAAGCGGTTGCTCTACGAAGACCCGGACATGGGTTGCTACTTTCCGATTCCGCTGCGGCCTGCGCCGATGCCGGCGGCGATTCCTTCCCGAATCCAAACCCCGGCGGATGACTCGACGGGCGTCGTGTTGCTCACAGATGTTTACCGCGGTCTGGAGCCGGTGATCCAGCGCGACCGGGTGAAATACCTTCGCGTGATGGAACAGGTCCGCAAGACCGAGGACCTGCGTGCGCGTGCTTTCGATCAATCGCCGGTGATGAGCTACGGCACCTACTACGCGAAACGATGCTGGGGCACTGTGCCGGTCGAGGCGGACGGCTCGGCGCATTTCCGCGTGCCGGCGTTGCGCGAGATTTATTTCCAGGTGCTCGATGCGGAGGGACGCGAGCTGCAACGCATGACCTCCGCGGCGCAACTGATGCCCGGCGAACGGGTCGGATGCATCGGTTGTCATGAGGCGCGGCAATCGTCCAGTCCCGCCGGCGCGAAACCGCCGCTGGCGGCCGGCCATCCGCCGCGGGAGTTGGTGACGCCAGTGTGGGGTAACGACGGCATCGTGGATTTTCCGACCATCGTCCAGCCGGTGCTCGACAAGTATTGTGTCCGTTGCCACAGCGGCGGCGACCCGGCCGGTGGCTGCGATCTCAGCGGCGACAAAACGCGCTACTTCAACATGGCCTACGACAACCTGCTCGGCCGCAGCCGCTCGTATCGCCAGCACAACATGGAAACCGGCGAAATGTTGCCGGAAGAAGCGGCGAAGGGGAAACCGCTGGTGCATTTCTACTGGCTGCTGCGCACACCGACCGCGGTGAACCAGCCGTTGTGGGCCGGTTGTTACGCCAGCCGGCTCACGGGAATCGTGGACTCAGATCATTGCGGTCAGAAGATTCCGCTCGAAGACCGGCAGCGGGTTTACATCTGGATGGACGCGAACGTTCCCTACTACGGCACCTACGCCAACAGCCGGCTGCTGTCGCCGGGCAGGCGCGATTTGTGGACCGACGTCGGGACGGGGCAGCTCTCCGCATGGTTCGCACGGGATTTTTCCGGCGTCTATAATCACCGCTGCGCCGGTTGCCACGGCAAGTACGAGAACACGACTGACTGGACCGGTCGGTTTGCGTGGATCAACCTGACCCACCCGAGCCTCAGCCCGGCGTTGACGGCACATCTGGGCAAAGCAGCCGGCGGCCGTGGCATCACGAAGTCCCAGCAAGGCCGGACGCCGCCGCTCTTTGCCAGCCCGGCAGACCCGGATTTCCAAACCATGCTTCAAGCCATCGAAACCGGCAGAAAGTTGATGCTGGCCACGCCCGAAGCCGACATGGCCGGATTCAAAGGCGGACGCAAAGAACCGTAGTTTGGCTGACGCGGAACGCGTTCCGGTCTTTCGACGGCCCCCGCCTCGTCCGGTCGAGTGAAACTTTGGCCATCGCGGATGGAAAAATAATCCATGCCCTCTTGCCGCACGATCTGTCATAGTCCGCGCAGACATTACAAAATCATGAATCGCCGCTGCTTCATCGCGTTCTTCGTCGCATCGCTGACCCTTTCCGGCAGGAACGCGTCCGCAAAAGACTGGCCGGAGTTCTGTGGCTCGCATTGCAAGAATATGGTGTCCGACGAAAAAAATCTGCCGGACACGTTCGAGCCGGGGAAGAAGAACACGGCGAAAGGCGAAATCATCCTGTCCACCACCACGAACGTCGTGTGGGGCGTGCGGACCAGTGCGAACACCTATTCTTCGCCGACCGTGGCCGGTGGAAAAATCTTCATCGGTGGCGGCGAGCCAGGCCGGGGCGTTTTCAAGTGCCTTGACGCGCGCAACGGCCGGGTGCTGTGGCAATATGTTGCGCCTTTCCGGCAGTTTCCGGACGAACTCGAAAAGGGCCTGAAGTTCATGCTGGGCCATATCACGCCCAACCTCGGCATTTGCGCCACGGCCACTGTGGACGGCGACCGCGTGTATTTCGTCAACCACCGCTGCGAGGTGATGTGCCTCGATGCCAACGGCAGCACCCATCCGTTCTACATATCGAACGAAATCGGAAACACTTCGACGAATCAGCCGCCCGTTGCGCCCAGCGTTCGAAGCGAGCGCGTGGTGTGGACCTTCGACCTGTGGGCGCTCGGCGTCCGGCCGTCCGACGCCTGCGACGGGCAGCCGCTGGTGGATGGCGATCTGTTGTATGTCTGCACTTCCAACGGCGTGGACCGCGACGCGCGGGTCGCCTATGCCGACGAACGGAAGACGCCGGCTCCGACGGCGCCGAACCTGATCGTGTTGGACAAACGGACCGGCCGGCTCGTGGCCACCGATGACGCGCAGCACATCGGACCCAACCTGATGCACGGCCAGTGGTCCACGCCGTCCATGGGTGTCGTGAATGGACGGAAGCTGGTTTTCTTCGGCGGCGGCGACGGTTGTTGCTACGCGTTCGAAGCGTTGACCTCGGTGCCGGAGAAACCCGTCAAACTCAAAACCGTCTGGTCCTGCGACTGCAATCCGCCAGAGTATAAACAATTTGGCGGCCTGAGTTGGGCGACTCACTATTCCCTCGGCGACAAACGGCTGAGGCAATCGCTCAACAAGAACAACGAGAGCAGTTTCGTTGGCATGAGCGAAATCATCGCCTGTCCCGTGTTTTACAAGGACCGCGTCTATGTCGCCATTGGCCGCGATCCCGCGCACGGCCAAGGGCGCGGCGCGCTCTGGTGCCTGGACGCCACGAAGACCGGCGACATCACCCGGAGCGGCGAGCTTTGGTGTTACCAGGGACTGGACCGGACGCTCTCCACCGTTTCGATCAGCAACGGCCTGCTCTACGTCGGCGACGTGGCCGGGCGGTTGCACTGTCTGGACGCGGAGAGCGGCAAATGTTACTGGGTCCACGAAACCAACGCCCCGATCTGGTCGTCCACGCTCGTGGCCGATGGAAAGATTTATTTGCCCACCACCAAACATCTCTGGGTGCTGGCCGCCGGCAAAGAGAAAAAGGTGCTCAGCCAGGTCAGTCTGGGCGCGCCGATTTACGCCTCGCCCGTGGCGCTGGACGGCACGCTTTACATCGGCTCGAAAAACTACCTCTGGGCCGTCCGCAAGCAGGAGAAAAAGTGATGCAAAAACACCCCATCTCATATCCGCGGCTCACGCTCGCGGCGCTGGCTGCAATCCTGGCTTGCGGGAGCGTCACAGTGACGGAGCCGTGGTGGCCGGAATTTCACGGACCTACGCGCGACAACCGCTCGCGCGACACCGGGCTGCTGAAGGAGTGGCCGGAGGGTGGGCCGAAGCTGCTCTGGAAATTCTCCGACTGTGGCCGGGGCTTCGCGTGCGTCTCGATTGCCGAAGGGCTGATGTTCACGACGGGCGATTTCGGCGACGACCTGATGGTGATGGCGCTGGATATGAACGGACGGTTGAAATGGAAGACGCCGAACGGCCAGTCGTGGAAAGGCTTGCAGCCCGGCGCCCGCACCACGCCCACTTACAACGACGGCGTCGTCTATCAGATGAACGCCCACGGTTTGCTGACAGCCTTTACCGCTTCCACCGGCAAACCGCTGTGGTCGGTGAACCTTGCGGAGCGGTTCGAGGCGCAAAGCGGCGGCTGGGGTTTCACCGAGAACGTCATCATCGAGGGCGACATGCTGCTCTGCGCGCCCGGCGGCGTTAAGGGCCGCGTGGTGGCGCTCAGCAAGAAAACCGGCGCGACGATCTGGGCCAACACGGAGATCACCGACCGCTCCGCCTATGCCTCGCCGATCATCGTGACACACAACGGTGTGCGGCAGTTCATCACGCTGACCCACGAGACCATCCTGAGCGTGGACGTGCTTATGGGTAAGCTGCTCTGGAGCCACAAGCATCCGAGCACTTGCGACCAGAACGTCACCTCGCCGATTTTTCACGACGGGGCGGTGTATGTGACGAGCGGCCACAAGGCCGGCGGTCGCATGGTGAAGATCAACGCCGACGGCCGGAGCGTGACGGAAGCGTGGTTCGGCACCGACCTCGACAACTGCCATGGCGGCGTGATGCTGCTCGACGGTTGCCTCTACGGCAGCGGCTGCCGGCTCTTCAAGAAGGGTCTGGTCTGCGTCGATTTTGCCACCGGCAAGACGATGTATAACGCCCGCGAGATCGGCAAAGTCTCGGTCACCTACGCCGACGGCCGGCTGTATTGCCTCGGCAACGATTGCTCGATGTCGCTGGTGGACGTGACGCCGCAACGCGCGACCGTCGTCAGCCGCTACACACCATCGTGGGAGAACAAGCCGCCGTGCCTCTCGCATCCGGTGGTGTGCGGCGGGCGTCTCTACATCCGTCATTTGAACGAGCTGTTCGCCTATGACGTGAGCGCCGGGCGGTGACGTGGGCGGACTTGAACGGATCGAGGCAGACAGCGTCAAGGTGGATTCACCGGGCGGCATTTTGAAAACCGGAGGTTGTCTCCGGCGGCTGCTGCGCTACACTCCGTTCGCGCGACAACACTATGAAAGCATTGGTCCTCAAAGCTTACGGACAGTTGGCTCTCGACGAGATGCCGGCGCCGTCGTTCGGCCCGGACGAGGTGCTCATCGCGGTGAAGGCGTGCGGCATCTGCGGCAGCGACGTGCACGGCATGGACGGCAGCACCGGCCGGCGACTGCCGCCAGTCGTCATGGGCCACGAGGCGTCGGGTGTGATCGCGAAAGCCGGCGCGGCGGCGGCGGATTGGAAGCCGGGCGACCGTGTGACGTTCGATTCGACGATCTATTGCGGCCAGTGCGAATTTTGCCGGATGGGCCGGATCAACCTCTGCAGCAACCGCCGCGTGCTTGGCGTGTCGTGCGACGAATACCGCCATCACGGCGCGTTTGCGGAATTCGTCGCGGTGCCGCAACGCATTCTCTACCGCCTGCCGGACGTGCTGTCGTTCGAGCACGCCGCGCTGGTGGAGCCGTTGTCCGTGGCGCTGCATGCCGTGCGGCGCACGCCCGTGTCGCGGGGCGATGGGGCGGTGGTGATCGGCTGCGGCATCATCGGGTTGATGCTCGTGCAGGCGCTGCGCGTGGCGGGTTGCGAGCAGATCATCGCGGTGGATGTCGCGCCGGACCGGCTGGCGGTGGCGGCGCAAATCGGCGCGACGGCGACCATTCATTCCGGCAACGCGGACGCGCTGGCAGAAATCCTTTGGCTTACGAACAAGCGCGGCGCGGACGCGGCGTTCGAGGCGGTCGGCGTCACGGCGACGGCGGACCTCGCGTTGCGTTGCGTCCGCAAAGGCGGCGCAGTGGCGCTCGTGGGCAACGTCGCGCCGAAGATCGAGTTTCCGCTGCAAGTGGCGGTGACGCGCGAGCTGACGGTCTTCGGTTCGTGCGCGTCGAGCGGCGAATACCCGGATTGCCTGAAACTGCTGGCGGACGGCGCGGTCCGCGCGGAGCCGCTTATCAGCGCCGTCGCGCCGCTGGCGGAAGGCGCGGCGTGGTTCGACCGGCTTTATCGCAAGGAGCCGGGATTGTTGAAAGTCATCCTCACGCCGGTCCAATAGGAAATCACCATGATGAAAAACCAACCTCGTCTCACGCGCAGGGAATTCCTCCACACCACCGGCAAAGCCGCGGCGATGCTGGCGGCGGCGAGCGCGCCGAACTTCATCCCCTCCTCGGCTCGTGGCGCGCTCGCGCCGAGCAACCGCGTCAACCTCGCGATGATCGGCGTCGGCAACCAGGGTTTCCAAGACATGAAGGCGTTCCTGGCGGAGCCGGACGCGCAGATCGTGGCGGTGTGCGATGTCAACCGCGGCAGCGGCGGCTACCGGAACGTCAGCCAGTTCTGCGGTCGCGTACCGGCCAAGCAGGTCGTGGAGGACACCTACGCCGAGCGACGCCGCGCGGGGACATTTCACGGATGCGACGCCTACGCGGATTTCCGCGACGTGCTTGCGCGGCGGGACGTGGACGCGGTGGCGGTTGTTGTGCCCGACCATTGGCATGCGATCATCACGATCCTGGCGGCGCGAGCCGGCAAGGACATTTACTGCGAGAAGCCGCTCAGCTACACGCTCGCCGAAGGCCGCGCGATGGTCGAGGCCGCCCGCCGTTCGGGCGTCGTGGTCCAGACCGGCAGCCATCAACGGTCGAACCCGCTGACGCGTTTCGGCTGTGAACTGGTCCGCAACGGCCGCATCGGCCAATTGAAGCGGATCGAAACGCGCATCGGCACGTGGAACCGGCACGGTCCTCCGGGCGAGTGGGCGCCGATGCCGGTGCCGGACGGTTTCGACTATGACATGTGGATCGGCCCGGCGCCGTGGGAGCCGTATCACAAGGACCGGTGCCTTTATACGTTCCGGTTCATGCGCGACTATTCCGGCGGCCAAACCACGAACCTCGGCGCGCACGCGTTCGACATGGCGCAGTGGGGCAACGACACCGAGCACACCGGCCCGATCGAGATCGAGGACGACGGAAGCGAGTGGCCGACGGCGGGATTGTTCACCGTGGCGAAAATCGTGAAGTTCCGCGCGCGCTACGCCAACGGCGTGGAACTGGTCTGCACCACCGACACCGAGGCCGATCCCGATCGCACCGTCGCGCAGTGCCGGTTCATTGGCACCGAAGGTTGGATTGAAATGGGTGCGAGCGGATTTTTCGCGGAGCCGGCGTCGCTGAAGACCTCGATCATCGGCGCGAACGAAATCCACCTCGGCACGAGCACCAACCACATGCGGAACTTCCTCGATTGCGTCAAGACACGCCGCGAGCCGGCCGCGCCGATTGAGATCGGCCACCGCTCCGCCACGATCTGTCACCTCGCCAATATCGCGATGTGGCTCAAGCGGAAACTGCGATGGGACCCGGCGGCCGAACGGTTCGTCGGCGACGAGGCAGCCAACCATCTGCTCAGCCGCGCCAACCGCGCGCCGTGGAGTTCGTAATAAAATAAGTGATAAGAGAAAACGAGGAGGTCCGTATGAACAGGGAATGCCAGAATGGCAGTGTCATGAGTCGGCGCAGTTTTCTATCGCGGGCCGCCACGGCGACGGCCGCTGTTGCCGCTGCGGAGTTTGAACTGCTCGACTTCGCCTCTTCCCTCTACGCGGAAGCGCCCAAACCGCCCGGCGGACCGCGCGTGCGGGTGGTGTACGTGCGCCCCGACAAGGAACCGATCGTCAGTTGGCCCGGCGGCAACTGCGACGTGCCGGCCCAGCAGGCGCTGTTCACACGCACGCTGCGCGACGCGGCGAAGAAACTCGGCGTCGAACTTGACGTGCGCGACACGCCGCTCTCCAAGCCGGAGGATGTCGCCGGCCTTCTGGCCGACCTGAAGCAATCGCCGCCGGACGGTCTCATCGTCGGTGCGATGAGCCTCGGCATGTGGAAGCCGGTCAACGACATCGTCGAGAAGCGCGGCGACATCCCGACGGTCGTTTACAGCCACGTCAGCGGTTTCACCGCGCATTTCCAGTGCGGTCGCAAGACGCCGAAGACGTTCCTGGGCGCTACGCCGGACGTGCAATGGCTGGAGACGGCCCTGCGCATGTTCAACACGTCGTGGCGGCTCAAGAATTCGCGCATTTTGATTCTGACCCAGAACGGTCCGGACGTGATGCTGCCGGCGTGGGGCACGGCGCTGCGCTTCACGGACCGCGCGCGGTTTGAACGGGAGTTGAAAAACGTCGCGGACACTCCGGAGGCGCGCGCCATCGCAAACCATTACGCGCGAAACGCCAAACGGATCATTGAGCCGTCGCGGCGCGAAATCCTCGACGCGGCCCGCAACTACATCGTTTGCCGCCGGCTCATGGAGGCGGAGCAATGCCACGGCATCTCCATCGCCTGTCTCGGCTGGCTCAACCCGGTTTGCATGGCGTTCTCGAAGTTGCTGGACGAAGGCATCGTCGGCGGCTGCGAGGCGGACCGCAATGCCGTCATCAGTGAGTTGGTGGCGATCCATCTGCTGAACCGGCCCGGTTTCATCCAGGACCCGTCGCCCAACACGGTCAACAACACATTGATCGGCTCGCACTGCACCTGCGCGACAAGATTGGAGGGCCTGGACAAACCATATCGCGCGCCCTACTGGTTGCGCAGTTATCACACGCGCACCGGTTGCTCGATGGAGGTGATGTGGCCGATTGGCAAGGAAATCACGGTCATGATGGCCAGCGCGACGCAACCGACGATCATCGTCGGCACGGGCCGGGTGCGCGCGAACGTTACGCAACCGCCGACCGGCTGCTGCCGCACCGCCGTGGAGTTTGAGTTAAACGGCGTCGCCGACACACGCGACGTGAAAGGTTTCCATCAACTTTTCCTGATGGGGAACCACGAACGGACAATCCAAACCTACGGCCAGCTTGCCGGGGTTGAAGTGAAAGCGATCACGTGAAACCCCTGTCCGATGGCTCCGCAAATCCGACCCGCCGCGCCAACTGCGCGGCGTGGGCGATCTGATCGTTATGAACACCAACTTCTTTGACCTCACCGGCCGCGTTGCCATCGTCACAGGAACCAGCCGCGGGCTGGGCCAGTATCTTGGCCGCGCGCTCGCCCGCGCCGGCGCGGACCTTGTCATCACCAGCCGCGACGCGGCGGCGCTGGCGCCGTTTCAACGGGAAATCGAATCGCTCGGACGCCGCGCGTTGCCGCTGGCGCTCGACGTGCGCGACCACGGCAGCATCCAGCGGGCGGTCGCCGCCGCTGTCGCGCATTACGGCCAGATTGACGTTCTGGTGAACAATGCCGGCTGCAATGTCCGCAAGCCGGCGCTCGACGTGACGTGGGACGACTGGAACCTCGTGCTCGACACCAACCTGCGCGGCACGTTTTTCGTCGCCCAGGCCGTGGCGCGGCACATGATCGCGCGGAAATACGGCCGCATCATCAACATCGGCTCCGTGACAAGCGTCGCCGGCTACGCGGGACTCGGCCCTTACGGCGCGAGCCGCGGCGGCGTGAAGCAGCTCACCATGAGCCTTGCCGACGATTGGGGCGTCCACGGCATCACCGTGAACTGTCTTGCGCCCGGCTGGTTCAAGACCGCGCAAAACGCCGTGATGTATGAGAACAAGGAGTGGGTCGAGTATCTCTGCGACCGCATCCCGCTCAAGCGCCCCGGCCAGCCGCAGGACCTCGACGGCGCGGTGGTGTTCCTGGCGTCGGAAGCGAGCGGCTACGTCACCGGCCAGACACTGCTCGTGGACGGCGGCATCTCCACCGGCGCGACGCGGGCGCTGCCGAAAAAGAAGTAAAGGCGAGCAAGAGTGAGCGCAGATTTCCTGTAACATTTTCGCCGTTTTGCCTCTGTAGAAGGTGTATAAATTTCATAACTTCACAGGACAACGTGAGCGATGACCACGAGCAAACCCCACAAAACGGAATGGTTCGACAATGAAGCGTTCTGGCGGGAACTGTATCCGTTCATGTTTCCCGCCCAAAAGTTCACGGATGCGGAGGAGCAAGTCGAACCGGTTCTGAAGCTAACCCGCCCCACGGGCAAAGCGGTGCTTGATCTTTGTTGCGGGCCGGGCCGGTTTGCGGTGGCGCTGGCCAAACGCGGCTTTCGCGTGACGGGTGTGGACAAGACGCGCTTCCTGCTCGATAAAGCCCGCGCCAAGGCCCGGGCGGCGAAAGTGAAGATTGAATGGGTTCGGGCGGACATGCGGGACTTCGTGCGGCCTGGCGCGTTTGATCTGGCGATCAGCATGTTCACCTCGTTCGGTTATTTTGATGAGAAGCGGGATGATGTGGCGGTGCTGCGGAATATTTTCACCAGTCTCAAGCCCGGCGGTGCCTGCCTGATTGACGTGGTCGGCAAGGAGAAGCTGGCGAAGGTATTTCAGCCGACGAGTTCCGAGCGGCTGCCCGACGGCGCGCTGTTGGTGCAACGCCACGAAATTTTCGATGATTGGACCCGGGTGCGCAATGAGTGGACCCTGCTCCGCAAAAGCCGGTCGAAAACGTTCCGGTTTCACCACACGATCTATTCCGGGCAGGAGCTGGCGGATCGGCTGACACAAGCCGGCTTTGCTGCCGTCAAACTTTACGGCGACTTGTGTGGCAGCGCCTACGGTCCGGACGCGCGGCGCCTGGTGGCCGTGGCGCGCAAGCCAAAGAATCCTTAGCCGCCATGGAAACGCAACGACTCCGTCTGATCGAGCCGACGCTGGAGTTGGAGCGGGCGTATCGGGATTATCTGCGCGAGTTCATCGAGGCGGGTGAGGAGAAAAATATGTATCACCGCCCGGAAGAAACGGCGGACGTGGCGGCGTGCATCCGCAAACTCCAGGACCACGCGAGAGGCGTCAACCTTCCGCAGGATCAAGTACCCTACTCGGCCTACTGGGCGCTTTCGGAAGCCGGCGAACTGGTGGGCGAGATTGAGATTCGCCCCCGGCTGACGCCCGCTTTTGAGGATATGGGAGGGCACATCGGTTTCTCAGTGCGGCCCGGCCAGCGGCGAAAAGGTTACGCAACTCAAATGCTGGCGATGATGCTGGAAAAGGCCCGCGTCATGGGACTGAGGCGGGTTTTGCTCACTTGCGACCGCGCGAACATCGGCTCGGCCCGAACGATCCAGAAAAACGGCGGCAAGCTGTTCAGCGAATCCGTCGCCTGGAACGGCCAGTTGGCCTTGCGATACTGGATTGATCTTCCGCCGCAGGAAAAGTGATTGTGGACGCAGATTTCCTGTAACAAATTCCCGGTTTTGGCTCTGTAGAAGGTGAATGAATGGCCCATACCCCGTTATATTTGGCGATCCTACGCGCCTGATTCAGTGGAACCAACAACATCCACCGGAATTCAAGCCATGAATCACAATGACACATCTTCAACAAACACCGTCGCCACCGTGGTCAAATGGATTGTCCCTCTTGCCTTGATGCTGACGGCTTGGAACTTGCGAGCAGACGAGAGCGCCGTAACACCGACGATGGCGGGTCACTGGGAAGGGAACGCCCGGATCATCGTTTCCTGGTGCCACCAAACGAACCTTCCCGTTTCGGTGGACATCCGTGCCGATGGCAGCGTGACGGGGAAAGTGGGCGATGCCAAACTCATCGGGGGGCGTTTTCAGTCGAACCGCGGCTGGCTGGGCCGCATGTTCAATCTGTACTCCGACTACATTATTACGGGCAACCTCGACGGCGCCATCGTGTCGGTTGAAGGCATCATACGCGAGAGCGTCAAGATGCCGCTCGATTTTAACGGCGGCGTTTTCAAAGGAGGAGTTCACACCAGCGGCTCGAAGCTCGTTGAAAAGGACCAATGGAAGGAGAAGATGATATTCAGCGCGGCCTCTCTCACCCTGACTCGTTCACCATGATGCCGTCTGGCAAGAATGCGCCGGCGAAGCGGGCAGGCACTTCGCACGAAATGACCGCCCTTGTCGAAGTGCGGCGTTCGATTCCCACATGAGGTTCCGCGCTGAAAAATAATTCCTATTTATTTGAAAGATTTGCGTCCGAGCCGCGATTAACTGAACGTAATATTCGACCTGGAAAACGCAGGACGATCCCCGGCTGCGCGCGCCATCTTTCCATCGCCGGGCGCAGTGAATTAATCCTGTTGAGGCGTAAGTAAATGGCAGAGAAGGATGTGGAGAAGCATGTGCGGCAATTCATCTGCACATTGAAAGGACACGGATCATGACGCCCGAAGAAATCACACGTCAGCTTCAAGGCATCGCCGACGCCAGCGACGATTTTCCGGCAAAGTCCAACCACCTTACCGAATCGTGGTTGGCGGCCCGGGTGGGGAATGAAGCGGTGGAGCCAATTCTGCGATTCATGGAGGAACACCCGCAGATCGACTATGGCACGCCCGGTGCGCTGGTGCACTTCGTCGAGTGTTTCGGCAAGAAGGACTACGACGACAAGCTCCTGGCATCCGTGGAACGGAAGCCTGTGACACACACCGTGTGGATGCTGAATCGCATAATCAATGCGGCGGAATCTCCGCAGGAACTGGAGCCGCTGGTGGCCGCCATGGACCGGGTGACGCGGAATCCTCGGGCGGATGCGGAGACGGTGCAGTCGGCAACGGAGTTTCTGGAAGGCTTGGCGGAATCCAGTCAGAACACCGAAAAGCCCAGGCCGAGGAACACCGTTTTTTCAATCCAGAAGCTCACAAAGATGCAGAAGATAGGCCTGTGTGTGTTCGTTTTGCTCTGCATAATACCCGCTCTCGAAATGAACGGATTCGGTTTGGGGATACCCTTCACATTCCCGACCGCGCTGGCTTGCGCCTCGGTCGGCGGCGCGATCGGCGGATTGCTGTTCTGCCCGCGGCCGCCGCTGGCGGGTCTGATTGGCGGTCTGCTGGCGGGCCTTGGCGGATTGGTCGCGATCTATTTTTATACCCAGCACCGGGAGAGCGTCTCGCATGTGGAGTTGGCGGTTGTGCAGTGCATGGCTTCCCTTCCCGGTTACCTCGCCGGAGCCTGGCTCAAGAAGGCGCTGTCACGAGATCCTGAGGGCAGCCACCCCGACGCCGTTTCCGACAGGGCTGGCTGATGATGGTTTGGTTGACGACCAACACGGCGAATACTTTTCTGTTGTACCCGTAAGCCACTCGAAAAACACCATGCACTGGCAATTTCATTTCATAACCGGCATGGCGGTTCTCATTGCTGCGGTCGCGTTCGCTGCGGAGACCGCCAGCGGCCGTGGCCCAGTCGTGGATCGTCAAGCATCACGACCGGAATCCTAAAATGACCAACGAACCCAACACCGCAACAGAGGTTGAGCAGATCAAGAGGCAGCAGACACTGATTATTCGAGCGGCGCAGATTTCACTTTCGCTCATCCTCCTGACGCTTGCCGGCGCATGCGTCCGAGCCGCGCTCGTTATTCCGGCGATGACCCGCATCTTCCAAGACTTCGACGCAGTTCTGCCGTTGGTCACGCAGTGGGTGATGGGGCACGCGGGAGTTTTCATTGTGACGCCTGTCCTGCTGGCCGCGCTGGGTCTGGGCCTGTTGTTTTTCGCGCGGGCGAAGGGCCTTGGCATTATCGCGGCGACCGTCATCATCGTGGTTCTCTTTGTGCAGTGGCAGTTCTCCGTATCCGTGATGCTGTCGCCGCTCATGCAGCTTCTCAGCCGGCTGGGAGATTCTCCGAAATGATGTCTGGCTAGGGTGTTCCCGGTGGCTTTGGCTCAATTTGTCAGGTGGCTCACTTCGCGATACCGGATTGATCTTCTGGTCGGAGAAGAAGTGATCGTGGACGCAGATTCCTTGTAACAAATTCTCGGTTTCGCTTCTGAGGAGGGTGTATGAATACGTCTCAGGCGAAACCGGCCATGCCGAACGGAAACACATGTCCCCAATGCGGCGCCGCGTTGCCGGCGGGCGCGCTGGCGGGGCTTTGCCCGGCCTGCCTGCTCCAACAGGGCGCGGCCGGCGACACCGCCACCGGGCCGCGCGCGGCGATTTTTGTGCCGCCGGCTCCGGCGGACCTGGCGGCAAAATTTCCCCAACTGGAAATCCTCGAACTGCTCGGCCGCGGCGGCATGGGCGCGGTCTATAAGGCGCGCCAGAAACAGCTCGACCGCATCGTCGCGCTGAAAATCCTGCCGCCGGCCGTGGCGCAGGATCCGTCGTTCGCCGTGCGGTTCGCGCGCGAAGCCAAGGCGCTGGCCAAGCTCAACCATCCGAACATCGTCACGCTCTACGAGTTCGGGCAGGCCGGGAGGGGCGACGTCCACGTCGCCCCAAATCAAACCGGCGACGTGGACGTCGCCGCTCCCAGTTTGTTCTACTTCCTCATGGAATACGTGGACGGCATGAACCTGCGGCAGTTGCTCAGCGCGGGCCGCGTTACGCCGAAAGAGGCGCTCGCCATCGTCCCGCCCATCTGCGACGCGCTCCAGTTCGCCCACGACCGCGGCATCGTCCACCGCGACATCAAGCCGGAGAACATCCTGCTCAGCAAGGAAGGCCAGGTGAAGATCGCCGATTTCGGCGTGGCCAAGATCGTCGCGCGCGAACCGGCGGCCACGACCGCCGGCGGGACACTCGCGCCGCCTTCCACGCAGACGGAAGCCGGCCTGGTGATGGGCACGCCACCCTACATGGCCCCGGAGCAGACGGAACACCCGTCGGAAGTGGATCATCGCGCCGACATCTACTCGCTCGGCGTCGTGTTTTACCAGATGCTCACCGGCGAACTGCCCAAGGGGAAATTCGAGGCGCCGTCGAAGAAGGTGGTCATTGACGTGCGTCTCGACGAGGTCGTCCTGCGCGCGCTGGAGAAGGAACCCGACCGCCGCTACCAGCAGGTCAGTGAAGTGAAGACGCAGGTGGAGACGATTGCAACTACCGCCAACCCGGCGGAGAGTATTTTCCCCGGCGAGCGACCGCCTGTATCCCGAAACGCTAATCTCTGGTTGAAAGCACTGAAATACGCCGCTCCGGTAATTTGCGCCATCTGTGCTGCGGGCTACATGTTGTTGCTGTTCGGGAAGCTTCCAAATTTCATGTTTGGCGGCTCCGAGCCAATCCTTTGGCTCGTTCTGATTTTGCTGACGATAGCCGCCGTCTGGCTTCAAAAAAAGGCGTCGAATGAACTCGCCCAACACGCATCGGCGAATCCGCTGCCCGTGCTCCAGTTCTGGCAGGCGTTGGAGGATGGGGATTATGCGCGAGCTTGGGAGCGGGCTGCCCCGTATTTTCAGCGGGACATTGGCAAGGATGAATGGATGGCGCGGATGGAAAAAAACCGCCGCCCACTGGGTAAAGCTGTGCGGCGCGAACAGTTTCCTTTCCATTGGCTTAACGTCGGGACACGCCATGAAACCCGCTGCAAGACCACATTCGGCAGCGAGCGAACGGCGATGGAAACGGCGGTCGCCGCGCTGCAACCTAATGGCGAATGGCGGATTGAAAGTTATCGCCTCGATATAGTGGAGACCATCGCAACCACATTGCCACAAGGCGGTGTCCCCGCTTCAGCCGGTCCGGAACCAATGCCGCCTAAAGGCGGGACACCAACGCTGGCAGGCGTGAAGTCGGCGACGAGTGGCTTGCCTCTGTTCGCCGAGCATGGGGGACGGCGTCAATTCTACTGGCCGGGCGTGCTGATGTTCTGCGGGACGCTCGGGTTAACAGTGTTGGGCGTAAACCTCGCAATCGCGTTGGGGATCTGGCTGGTGACTGTACAACCTTGGCGGATGTTCCAACCCCGTGAATTGCCGTGGGTGCTCGTGTTGATGGCGGCCTGTGCCGTCATGCGCCTGGCCGCGTTGAAACTGGGTGCCAAGGTGGTGGCACAAGCCGGGTCCGCCCCGGCAGCCAAGGCCAGCACCGCACGGAAAGTCATCAGCGCGTTCCTGGCGATGGCCGTGGCGGTGGTGGTGGCAGCCGGGTGCGTGTTTATCGGCAACGCACTGATAAGATGGATGGGCGCGGTGTCCACGACCGTGTCAACTGACGGCAACTCATTGAACAACATCGCTCGCGTTGCGGTGTGGATTATCATGGCCGCCGCGGCTGTTTTCTTCATCATCCACCGCGTCTGGCGCGCGGCGAAAAAGCCGCTCGGCACGGATTCTCGCGGGCGAATCGCACAGTGGTTGACGCGTCGCTGGAGATCGGCTCTCTTTCGGGACCTGCCGGTGGGTCTTGTGATTGCGTTCGTCCTCAGCACGTTTGTGATCGGGAATTACCGCGCCGAAACCGATGCGGTGAGTCCCGAAATACCGCGCGGCAGCTATATGCTGGTTTACAAACTGGCCCGCACCTTTGGGCCGGGCGATATCATCGCTTACAGGCGTGATGGGAAAGTCATTGTCGGGCGTGTGGTGGAGGCCGGGCCGCGTGATGGCGCTGTCCGCGTCCAACGGCGCCAGACATCGCCGGAGTCCGTTGCGGCTGCCAACATTATCGGCAAGGTCGTCTTCAACACGCGCGCCGGAACCTCGCCAGATCGGCAGCCCGCTGAAAAGATGTCGGAACCGGAGATCGAAAGTGTGGAGGTCAGCGCGGATAAAGCGGTCGTCAAGCAGCGGCGTTTTAATGGTGAGGGGATGATTATCACGTTAGGCACGATGACGAATCGTTGGACGCCTGGGAGTCTGTATCTCGACGCGATGTTGGACATCAATCTCGAGTGGCCTTGGTTCAATTGGCACGGCGCCAATTGGGTCATCAAAACCCGGCACAGCATATATGCGCACTATCGCCTTGATGGCCCGGCTGGTCCAATGCTCGGGAAGATTGTATTCCACCCGGGCACGCCAGCACCCGAAGCGGATGGTTCGTATGTCATCGGCGAGTTTCGGCGTGACACGGAGGCCGAGGCGGCGGCAAAGAAAGCAGATGACTCATGGGTCTTCGGCGAGTTTCAGCCGGGTGGCGGCCAACCGATACCGATCGCGGTGCGGTTGGTGAAGGACAAAGCTCCGGCAGCGCCGCAGAAAAGCAGCGTCAGTCCAAAGATCACGCGCGTGGTGGATGGCGGACGCGGGAAACTCATCGAGGGCTGGGGATCGCCGGATGCGAAATTCATTATCCGCGTCGGCAAGGGCTTTTTGAGTTGCAGTTTCCACAACGATTCAGCCTTCACAGCCAACATCGAGCACCCCCTGTTTGGGCGAGGATTGAACTACCTCGTCAAGGATGCGCTGGGCAACGCGCTGCTCACATCGGGCAACAGCGAGATCGGCCCGATGACAACCGAGCGAGGCCGGGTCGTCTTCCGCGAAGGCCCGCTGAGGCCGGAGCCCGACGGCTCGTATGTCATCGGCGAGTTTCGGCCAGAAACCGGCGCGCCGTTGCCCATCACCGTGCGCTTGGAGAAGCCAGGCAAAACTTTACAGGCCGTGCCAGACGCTTCTTCTACCGCCGCCGAAACCTGGTCGCCCGCGCTCGCGCCGGGCAAGAAGCCGAATTTCGATAAAATCCGGATCGAGGCGGACAAACTCATGAGCCAGGGGCGCTATGAAGAATCCCTCCAACGGCACATTTGGTGTTTCAATCGCCTGCATGACAAGTATTTTTCCTACCTCTTGACCTTCGGTCTCTCCAGTTGGGCGGAACTGGCGCGGCGTTATCCGAAGGCCATGCAAGCTTTGATCGAAGTCCGTGACCGGGACACGCAAACGCTTTCCAATAGTGATTGCGACTATCGTTTGTTCGATGTGGTGGCCAAGATCAACTGCTTGCTGGGCGATGATGATGCCACTGTCGCGCTGTTCAAAAGCATCCGGCAAAAAGACGCATCGTTGGCTACGTTATGCTATGACGATGCTGAAGCTGCGCTCCTCAGCAAAGGCGAATACGCGCTCTGCTTGTGCTACATCGGCTACACGACGCCATCGGAGTTCAAGAGCTTCTATGAGCGGGGGAACCCGCAGAAGACGGACAGCGAGGGTGCCCGGTGTTTCGACAACAAGTTGGTCCGTAAGACCCGCAAAAAGATCGAGATACTTGTCGGTGTTGGACTCAAAGCGGATGCGGAAAAACTCCGCGATGCAGCCGTGGCGGTTCTCGACGACGAGCGTTTGAAGTCCGCCGTCAGCGATGCGGAAGAAAAGGTCCGTCTGGTGCGGCAAAACGAGGCCGGCGAGACGCGTTCGGTGCAGTCTCAAAACGCGACCAACGGGCCGCGCCTGCAATTTCGTCTCGTTGCCGGCGACAAGGACACCCAGCCCGCCGACACGTTCGTTGATCCTGACGGTGGAGTGCTGCATGTTCGGCAGGATGTCCTGCTTGACGAATTGGCTGTGGCTCGCGCGTCCATAGTCTTTTCGTTTGGGTACGGTGCTTCAGTGACCGTTGACTTCAACGAGGCCGGCGCGAAACGGTTCGCAGAGATCACTGGTGCGAACATCGGCAAACGGCTCGTCATCCTCTTCGATGGCAAGGTGCTCTCTACACCAACGATTCGCTCTGTGATTCGCGACAAGATCGCCATTACTGGCAACTTCCCCGAAATGACCGGCAACTTTATCCCAGTCGATGTGGCCGGGATGATTGCGAACGCGCTCAACATACCCAAGGGGAAGCCGGCGCCTCAAAACGAGTCGGTTTCCAATCCACCCATCACAAGCGGGCAGACCAACGGCAACTCGTTGGGCCAGATCGTTCTGGTTTTGCCATGGATTGTTGCCATAGCCGTCGTCGCGGTCAGTTTGTTCATCATCCGCAGTGTCCGGCGCGCAGCGAGCAAGCCGCAGGCCGGCACGCCGGTTCCGCCGTTCGCGCATCTGCCGCAAGCGCCGCCTCTAGCCGGCACGTCGTCGCCGCGCGTGCTCAACGTCGGCAATTGCCGCCTCACGACGCCGGAACATCTCGCCACTTTTGTTCACCAGTTCTTTTTCTTTTGGATTAACAGGGGCCAACTCATCCTCGACGAACGCCATCTGACATTCTCAGGCGCGGGAATGCACACCGTCATCCCGCTCGCGGCCATCCGCGATCTGAGCATTGGCCAATTCCCGCGCGTGATGCATCCGGCGGGCCTTCATTTCATCAGCGTCACCTACGATGACGGCGGCCAGAGCAGACGGATCATCCTCAGTCCCCAGGACGCCTTGGTTGGGCCGCCATCGTATTTCAACCGGCACGTCGCGCACTGGTTCGACGCCATCCGCGCCGCCGTCACCGCCGCGACGGGCCACGCGCCCGCCAGCACGCCCGCCAAAAAACTCGGCACGCCGTCCAGTTCCATCGGAATTGTCACGTTGCTTCTCAGCCTCCTGCTGCTTGGCTTTATCCCCTTTGTCCTTATCTCCTCGATGTCCCACAAAGCCCCGCCCCCCGTGCCGGAGTTGCTGGTGCCGCCCGCAGCGCCGGCTAATGTAACGCCTCCCGCCACGCCGCAAATCCGCTGGGTGGACGTGAGCCGCGATCGGGCGGTCATCAAGGGCTGGGGCTTGGAGAACTCGCGCATCGTTATCAGCGTCGGTGACGAAGGCAACTGGAGCTGCAATTTTGCAACCAACACTTACTTCAACGCATTCATCGAGCCGGATCATGGCGTGCTGAAGTTGACGGTGAAGGACCCCGAGCGTCCGATTCTTGCGCTCACGCCCACCAACGCCGGCCTGATCAAGTTCGATCACGGCCGCTTCGTTTTCGACGAAGGCCGCGGATCGCCGTGGACGGCCTCGATCCGGGTTGGCGAGTTCCGGCCTGAAACCGGCGCGCCATTGCCGATCACCGTGCGGTTGGAGACATTGGGCAAGGCCGGCAGCAAGGTTGATCTTGAGTTGGTTCACCCAGCGAACGAAGCCGCCAAACCGGTCGAGGTGATCAGGAAGAAGTTTTCATTATGACCGTGCAGGATGACAACGGAATCGTGTAAAGAGAGCCAGACATGAAAGTCCTGATCCCAACCCTCGTGGTGGCGACGGCACTGGCTGCCGCCTCGATGGCCGCCGAGCTGATTACCGTCGAAGCCAAATTCATCGAGTCCAGCCAGGGAGCCATTCCGCACGACTTCGCAAAACTGGCCCAGCGAAAGGACATTGATGTGCTGAGTGCGCCACGCGTCACCACCAAGGCAGGCCAGCAGGCGCAGATCGAATGCACGCGCGAATATCTGCCGGCAAGTGTCGCGCCGGGCAGCTTCCAGCCCGTGCATATCGGCACGACGGTTTTCATCCGACCGTATCTCAAAGGCGACAGAATCGCCTACACCGCCCGCATCAACGTTTCGGATCCTGTCCCTGACAAGGATTTGGACAAGCAGACGATGCGCATTGAAACCACGTCCCATGATCTCTACGTTTCCGGCGCCCTGAAAGACGGTGATGAAGTCTGGTTCGATTTCGCCGCGCCGATCAACGGGAAGAAGCTCGCTGTCTGGTTCCGGTTCAAACAGGAAGCCCCCTGACAACACGCTGGCGCAAGGACCACGCTCACAAAGTAATTCCACCATGTCCCAAAGCGAACGATGCCGCCATCGTTGAACAATGGCCGAAGCGGAGCAACACGAATGCGACAGCGAAAGTCATCTCTGCAATGACGATACGCCCCGTCACGGAGTCGGATCGGGATTGGGCGGCGGCCTTGGTGGCTCATTACTTCGGCACGCCGGAAATCATCTCGCGTGGAGTCCGGCATGACACGCGTTCGTTGCCCGGACTGCTGGCTGAGGACAAGGGAAAGCAGATGGGGCTAGTTCACCATCGCATCCAAGGCGCGCGTTGCGAGGTCGTGACCCTGATCGTGCTGCGTCCCCGCCAGGGACTGGGACGGCGGTTGCTGGAGGCGTTGGGGTCGCTTGCTCGCGCGAGCGGTTGCCGCTGCCTCTGGCTTGTCACCACGAATGAGAATCGCCCGGCGCAGCGGTTTTACGAGGCGCTCGGCTGGCGGCGGGTTGCGGTTCACCGCGGCGCCGTGACGGCGGCACGCCGCCTGAAGCCCGAAATACCCGAACGCGCTGACGATGGCACACCCATCGAGGACGAGATTGAGTATGAGTTCAGATTGGACACCGCAGAACCGGCGCTCTTGCTGAAGAAGAAGTGATCACGGACGCAGATTTCCTGTGACAAATCCTCGGTTTTGGCTCTGTAGAAGGTGTATGAATGTGACAACACCGCGTAGTCCGAGGAAGAGATAAACATGCACGCCTACGCTTTCATCGCGCTTGCACTGGCAGGCAGTCTTGCCACGCTGGCCGGCGAAACGTCACCGCCCGGCACTCCCAACGCCGCGCCAAACAACGCTGACATCCAACCCGTCCGTAAGAAGACTGTGTTATTGGGCAAAGGCTGGATGGCGGATAATGCCTCCAGTGCGAGCAATATCGTTGAAGTCTTTCTTACGGGAAAAGAGCAGGCCCTTGTGGAGAGGTTTGTGAAGAAGACGGACGAGCCGGTTCACGGCCAGTTCTCAAATGCCTTGGATCACGCGCTCGCTGTGTTGCTCGCCAAAGGGTATCCGAAACCGGATGTCACGCGATTGGCACGAGCCACTGTCGAGTCGCTCTGCAAGGAGTTCGAACAGCAAACCGGCGGCAAGACCGGAGTGGCACAACAGGACACATGGGTGTCAACCGTCTCACGAACAAAAAGCTTTGATTCGATTCTCAAAGAGCTTGGGGCGCTTGGCGCAAAGAAGGCCGACCCCAATCGGTTGATCGAAGCGGGGCTGAATGGAATGCTCACAAACTCAGGTTGGGCTGCGCAATGTGTGCTCTCCAAAGAGCAAGCCGAGGACTTGAAGCAACAGATGAAAGCCCGCGAGACGGCGACCGAGGAACGGGGCCTTGTCGGTGTGAAGCTGGACCGATGGCCCGCCGTGGAAGTTGTGCCCGATGGCCCGGCAGCAGTGGCGGGCGTGCGGAACGGCGACGTTGTGGTTGCCGTGAACGGAAAGGAAGTGGCGGAAGCCAGAACGGCACAGGACGCGCGCAAAATCCTCCAAGGGCCGCCGGGCAGCGTTGTCAAACTCGCGGTCAAACGCGACAGCACGACTCTGACCTTCGACGTCACGCGCGGCTCCGCCGCAGCGGCCAGGGTGGAGGCGCGGCAAGTTGAGACGAATGTTCTGCTCATCACGATTCCGACCTTCGAAGGGTCTGGTGTTGCGGACAGGGTCAAACGGATTATCCGCGCGCACACACCCGATCAGAGAGCCGTGATCCTGTTTGATCTGCGGGACAACGGCGGAGGCCGGCCGGAAGAAGTCAATGCCGTTGCGGACATTTTCCTGGACGACAAGATGCTTTGGCTCTGCGCGTTTCGAGACGGTCGTCTCATCGCGTTCAAATCCAACCCGGGCGCCCGGATCGCGGCGCGGCTGATTCTCTTGACGAACAAGAACTCGGCAAGTGGGGCGGAAATACTGGCGATGGCGCTGCGCGGCAACTCCAGAGCGACCCTTGTGGGCGAAGAAACGGCGGGCGCCCTGTATGGCAAAGACATGGCGGAACTGGTGGGCGGGAAGACGATTTTCTTCCGCACGGAACCGACCGTGCTCTCCATAACGGGACATGATTATTCAATGACTGGAATTCCACCGGACGTCCGTGTCCGGGATTCGAGGAGCAGCGGGAATGATGACATCCTTCTTCGAGCACTGGAACTGGCGAGGCAACCGGTGACACATTAGTGACTTGCTCGACCGCGGCGCTTTCGGTCGTTTTTTTGAACCCAACAGCGCCGGCAGACGACTTTACTGCAAAGCCCAATGGAGAATTCCGACTCACTGCGAGACGACCTGCTGCTCGCACGTTGCCAGGCAGGTGACGACCGGGCGTTCGAGGAACTGGTCGGCCGGTGGCAGCAGCCGCTGTTGAATTACGCCTGGCGGCTGACGGGCCACCGGGCCGCCGCGCAAGATGCGGTGCAGGAAACCTGGCTGGTGGTGATCCGCGGGCTGGTGACCTTGCGCGACGTGGCACGGTTTCGCCCGTGGTTGTTTCAGATCGCCAGCCACAAATGCGCGGACCATTGCCGGCGCAACCATCGGGCGGACCGGTATACCGAGGCGTTGCGCCTGGAAACTCCCGCGGCTGAAACGCCGCCGCCGCACGGGCGGCGCGCCGACATTGACGCCGCCTTCGCGCGGCTGTCGCCGGAAAGCCGGACGGTGCTTGCGCTGCGTTATCTCCAGGATTTTTCCCTCGAGGAGATGGCGGAGATTTTGTCGCTGCCCGCCGGCACGGTCAAATCGCGCCTCTTTCACGCCCGGCAACAATTGAAACAAATCATGGAGAAAGATTATGGACCCGTTTGAACACGAACTCCGCAATGCCCTGCGCAGTCCCGCGCCGATGCCCGCGACCGACGTGGTGCGCCTGAACCAACAGATCGCCCGGGAATACCGCCGGAAACAGCGTGTCGCGGGCCGCATCCTGTGGGTCTTCCTCGCCGGCTCGCTCGCGGCGATACTGTTTATGTACTGGCTGTTCTTTGACACCGATGATCCCAAACTAACGCTGGTGCTGGCCATCGGCATCATCATAGCGTTCGAGGGGACGGTGCTCATGAAACTCTGGTTCTGGGTGCTCCACAGCAAGTTCGCCACCCTCCGCGAAATCAAACTCCTGCAAGTCTTGATCGCCGAGCGGTTGCCCGCGGCTGGCGGCCTGTCCGCACCGGACGACATCGCCCTGGCCGCCGGCGATGCTGCGGCGGACGAACGTCCCAAAGCCCCATGGCCCACACTCCCGTGGCGAATCGCGCTGGGACTCGTCTGGCTGGGCGCGCTGGCGGGCTGGATTTATTGCTTTTCGGTGCGCCCCGATACGAGCCTTGATAACGCGGTCCTCTACTACGAGAAGACGCTGGAGCCGGGCCGGGACATCGGCAAAGAGTGGAGCGACATCTTCGAGGTGAAGCAAGGCATGAATTGTTTCCACCCGATCCTGAAACCCGCGGCTGGCCACGCCCAAGCGCAAATCAAAGTGGGTCCCGAGGGCAAACCCTACAACTACCAAGGGCCGCTCAATGATCATTCGCGCTTCTGGTTCCGCACGACGTTTGGCGCGACGGCGGGCCGGTATGTCATCCGCGCCAAGCTGGAGCAGGCCGGCGCTGGCTGCACCCTGCGCGTGTATGGCACCGATGCCCCGAAAATCGATCGTTACCCACACGCTTTCCTGCTCATGATCCTTGGCGGCATAGTAGTTGCCATCCCGATAGTCTGGCTCCAATACCGCGCATTGCGCCGCCTCGATCCCGACTTGGCGCGGTGAAGATTTTTTGTAACAAATTCCCGGCTTTGCTTCTGAAGAAGGTGCATGAACACGTCTCAAACGAAGCCGCCTATGCCCACATGAAGATTGTCATCGCCACCTTGCTGTCCGCGACGATGCTGGTTGGAACGGCCGGCGCGCAAACATCCGACATCGCGGACATGACGGCTGTGGAACATCATGCGGGGGGCGATGCGGGCAAACTCTATTTCATCATCCGCAAGGCGGGGGCCAGCACAGCACCGAAGGAGGCTCGTCCGTTGTTGCTGGTGATGCCGGGCGGCGATGGTAGCGCCGAGTTTCAGCCATTCATCAAGCGGATCGTCCAGAATGCCGTGCCCGACGGTTGGTTGGTCGCGCAACTCGTCGCGCCGGCATGGAACAAGCAGCGGTCCCAAGAGATCGTATGGCCGACATCGAAAAGCCGTTTCCCCGCGGCGAAGTTCACCACGGAACAGTTCCTCGCCGCCGTCGTGGCCGAGATCGCGCGCGCCGAGCGGGTGGACTGGCGGCGCGTCTTTACGTTGAGCTGGTCGTCCAGCGGCCCGGCGGCGTATGCGGCCTCGCTAGATCCCACAACGAAGGTGACCGGCTCATTCGTCGCGATGTCCGTTTTCAAGCCCCAGGAACTGCCTGATCTGGTGGCGGCCAAGGGCCGGTTGTATTACGTGCTGCATTCGCCACAGGATTTCATCCCGATCAAGATGGCGGAGAAAGCCCGCGAGACGCTTCAGGCGCACGGCGCCCGTGTCGAGTTCAAGACCTACGAAGGCGGCCACGGCTGGCAAGGCGACGTCTTCGGAACGATCCGCGACGGGTTGACTTGGTTGAACGAACAAGCGTGCAAGACCGGCAGCAAACCGTAAGCCGCCGTGGACACCGGGAACCGAAGACCCGATAAAAGCCTCTGACTTGTGAAAGCTGAATGAGGCAGCTCTATGTCGAAGATTTCCTGTCAGGTTTTCGCGGCGCTCGACCACAGATGGGCATTATGACAACCTTATCAGCACCCGTGGCACCCGATGACACCCAACTGGTCGCGCGCAGCCTCGACGGCGACACCGACGCCTTCGGCAGGATCGTCGAGCGTTACCAGACCCTCGTCTGCTCGCTCGCCTACAGCGCCTGCGGCAACGTGCATCTTAGCGAAGACATCGCGCAGGAGACCTTCATCGCCGCCTGGCGCCAACTGCGCACGCTGCGGGAACCGGTCAAGCTTAAGGGTTGGCTCTGCGGCATTGCCCGAAACGTCGTCAACAATTCGCTCCGCCGGCTGCAACGCACGCCGACCGCCCGGGCGGAGGCGTGGGACGATTCGCTCGCGGTTTCCACCGCCGCCGGCTCGCCGTGCGATCATGTCATCAGCCAGCAGGAGGAAGCGATTGTGTGGCGCGCCCTGCGCGAACTGCCGGAAAACTACCGCGAACCGCTGGTGCTTTACTATCGCCACGGCGAATCAGCCGCGGCGGTGGCCAACGCGCTGGATTTGTCCCAAGATGCTGTCATGCAACGGCTTTCGCGCGGCCGTGCGATGCTCGCCGAGCAGGTGTCCAAGCTCGTCCAGACCGCGCTGCGCCACAGCGGCCCGACGCAGGCGTTCACGCTCGGTGTGCTCGCGGCGTTGCCGATGCTGACAACCTCGGCGTCCGCCGCCACCATCGGCGCAACGGCCGCCAAAGGCAGCGTCACAGTCAAAGCCGCCGCGTGGGTCGCACTGGCCAATGCGGTGCTCGGTCCGGTTCTCATGTTCGTGGCCCTTTTCTTTGGTTACAGGCTGGATCGCGATGAAGCGTCGTCTCCGCAGAGGCGCACCTTCGTCACAAGGTTCTATCGCCTTCTCGCCGCGTGCATGGCGGTGTTCTGTCTGGCTGTCGTCTCGCTGACGCTCACGGGATGGCCGAGGTCGCATCCGGCACGGTTCGCCGGATGGCTGATCGGGTTGGGCGCGGGCTACGTCGTCGTGGCCATGGTTCTCTCAGTCTGGGTGCGGCGACAACATCGCCGGCTGGCAGTGGAAGCGCCTCGGCCGCAGTTAACATCGCTGTTCGAGTATCGCAGCAACCTCCTTCTGCTTGGTTTGCCGCTGGTTCACATCCGCCTTCGCGGCGGGATTGAGCGCGGACCGGTGAAAGCTTGGATTGCGGGAGGCGATTCGGCCATCGGCGTGATTTTTGCGTTTGGCGCGATGGCGGTTGCCCCAATCAGCTTCGGAGGATTCTCCATCGGTCTCTTGACGCTTGGAGGATTAGCGGTTGGACTGATGTCTTTTGGTGGGGTCAGTTTCGGGCCGTGGGCGATCGGCGGATTTGCGGTGGGTTGGCAAGCCTTCGGCGGTTGCGCCATCGGTTGGAGCGCCGCGCTGGGCGGCGTGGCCGTCGCGCATGATCTTGCGCAAGGCGGCGTGGCGCTGGCCCGGCACGCTAACGATGCCGTTGCCGAGGCGTTCTTTAAGAACAGCGGTTTCTTTCAAAAAACATCGGTGATGATGCGTTATGCCTGCTGGCTGAACTTGTTCTTTCTGTTGCCGCTCGTGCTATGGCAATGGTCGCGCAAGCAGCAGCGCCGTGTAACAAAACAAACAAATTGGACAGGGTAAATGGGGGAATAACGCGTCGACCCAATGGATACCAACGTCAATGCAACCCCGCACACCCCCGACGCGGGTTTCGTCACCACGCGATGGACGGCCGTGCTCGCGGCGGGGCGCAAGAGTTCACCGCAGGCGGACGTGGCGCTGGAGGAACTTTGCCGCACTTACTGGTATCCGCTTTACGCCTACGCCCGCCGGCGAGGCCGCTCCAAGGAGGACGCGGAGGACTTGACGCAGACGTTCTTCGGGCGGTTTCTCCAGAAAAATTATCTCGAAGGACTCAGCAGCGAGCGCGGGCGGTTCCGGGCGTTTCTGCTGGCGTCGCTGAAACATTTCCTCGCCAACGAGTGGGACCGCGCCGGCCGCCAGAAACGCGGCGGGCACGCGGCGCATCTCTCGCTCGACTGGCGGGACGCCGACACGCGCTACCAACTCGAACTGCGCGACGATCTCAGCCCGGACAAGCTCTACGACCGCGCCTGGGCGGTGGCGCTGCTGGAGCGCGTCGTGGGCCGGCTGCGCGACGAATGCGCCGCCGACGGCAAGGCGGAGCAGTTCGCGCAACTGAAGTCGTTGCTGACGGCCGACAGGTCCGTGATTTCCTATTCGCAGGCCGCCGCCGTGCTTCGCATTTCCGAGGAAGCCGCACGCGTGTCGGTGCATCGGCTGCGGCGGCGTTACCGCGGCCTGCTGCGCGAAGAGATTGCGCAAACGCTCGCCGAGCCGGCGCAGGTTGAGGAGGAATTGCGGTCGCTGTTTGCGGCGTTCAGGTAGGTGAGTCTCGACGGAGTCCCGCCTCGTCCATATAATGTCTGTGATTTGGAAGTGACCGGAAGGAGAGCCGTATGAAAGCTGCGTTGTTTGCCGCCCTGGGAGGTTTGGTTGTTATTACGCTCGTGCTTGCGTTGTATTTGAGCTCGGGCAAGCCGTCCGCGCCCGCGCCCGCGCGCGCCGCCGCGGCCGCCCCGGAGCCGAATCCCGCCAAGCTCCAGCTCATGCTCGCCCAGCAGAGCAATGAAATCCGCCGTTTGAAGAAAGAGAAGACGGCGTTGCTCGACGAACTGGGGCAGCACATCACCGAGCTGGCCAAGCCCGAGCCGCCGCCTTCCCGCATTGGCAGCGGCACCGGCAACCTGACCGCGGCATCGCGCCCGGCCGGCATGGGCAAAATGGTTGCCGTTGCGGTTCGCCAGCAGGCCGAAATGAAACTGGCCGCTTTGAAATCCAAGCTGCATTTAACCGACGAACAGGCTGCGGCGGTCCAGGAGTTGCTGAAGAAGCAAACCGACCAACAGGTGGAGATGGCCTCGAAGATGTTCGAGGGCAAACTGACTGCGGAGGACATGAAGTCGGCTCCCAAGCTCAATTTTGATGGGGAACTCAAGCCGCTTCTCTCCACAGACCAGTGGACGGGCTATCAACAATACAAAACCCAGGAGCAGCAGCAGCAAGTCCAGATGGCGAGCCAAGGGGAGTTGATGCAGCTCTCGCCGATGCTCCAGCTCAGCGATCAACAACGGGAACAGGTCGGCAGCATCCTCCAGCAGCAATACCAGCAAGCCATGACTCAGCAATCCGGCGCCGGCTCGTCAGTTCCCGGCGACTTGCAGGTGGTGGACCAGATGCTCGACTCCAAGAAGGAGGCGTTGCGCGCCGTGCTGACGCCGGATCAGATGCAGAGCTACGAAAAATTCGTTGAGAGCCAGCGCGAGATGATCAAGTCCATGATCCCGCAGAGCCAGACAACGGCGACCCCGTGAGGCAAACACGGCGGACCGCGGTTGCAGAGGCTGTCTCAAAACCCCGATGGCGAGCGCGTTGGATCGTGCAGAACGGGCTTCTGAGCCCGTTACCGAACGGATATGGACGTCCGTTCTACGGTGGCGACGCGTATTTTTGGTGCTACACTGCCGGTTCGTGAGATGTTCAGAAGCAGAGGCCTTATGAAATTGAATTCATTCATCGCAAGCTGGGCGTTGCTCGCCGTCGCGGGCGCGATTTCGGAAGGCGCGTCCCCGCGCGAGAAACTGTTGCTGGATTTTGAATGGAAATTTCACCGCGGCGATGCGGCGGGCGCCGAGCAGACGGCGTTCGATGACGCGGGCTGGCGCGGGCTGGATGTGCCGCACGACTGGAGCATCGAACCGGACCCATCGGCAAAAGGCCCGAAGAGCGAAGGCATTTTCAATCCCGATTGTCCGGCCGGCAGCGGCGGCGGGTTTCTGCCCGGCGGCGTCGGTTGGTATCGCAAGACGTTCACGCTGCCGGAGAGCGCAAAGGGCCGGCGCGTCTTCGTCGAGTTCGAGGGTGTCTACATGGACTCGGACGTGTGGCTCAACGGCCAGAAACTCGGCAACCGGCCCTACGGCTACAGCAGTTTCGAGTATGAGCTGACGCCGTTCCTGAAGTTCGGCGCGCCCAACGTCCTCGCCGTTTGCGCGAACGTCCACCAGCCTTGCTCACGCTGGTTTTCCGGCGCGGGCATCTACCGCCACGTCTGGTTGACGCTGACCGCGCCGGTCCACGTCGCGCACTGGGGCGTTTACGTGACGACGCCAGAGGTAAAGCCGGAATCGGCCGGCGTCCGCGTGCGCACACGCGTGTTGAACCAGTCCGGCGCGGCGCGGGAGGTGACGTTGCGCACGTCGCTGCTCGACGCCCGCGGCAGAAAAGTGAGAGTTGCGGAGGCGAAGCAGAACATTGCCGCGAGTGGCGAGGCGGCGTTCGACCAGACGCTGGCCGTGCACGCGCCAAAACTCTGGTCGCTGGCGCATCCGAATCTTTACACGGCGGTGTCGGAGGTCGTCGCCGACGGCGGGTCGGCGGACCGCTGCGCGACACCGTTTGGCATCCGCGCGTTCGAGTTCACGAAAGACCGCGGCTTTTTTCTCAACGGCGAGCACGTCGCGATCCAAGGCGTTTGCGACCACCACGACCTGGGCTGCCTCGGCGCCGCGGCGGCCGACCGCGCCATCGATCGGCAGTTGGAGATTCTGAAGACCTTCGGTTGCAACGCCATCCGCACCAGTCACAACCCGCCCGCGCCGCGTCTGCTGGAAGCCGCGGACCGCCTGGGGTTCCTGGTCATGGACGAGGCGTTCGACGAGTGGAAGAAGCCGAAGACGCCGATGGGTTACGCGCGGTTCTTCGACGAGTGGAGCGAGCGCGACCTGGTCGCCATGCTCCACCGCGACCGCAACCATCCGTGCGTCGTGCTCTGGAGCATCGGCAACGAGATTGACGACATCAACACGCCCGCCGGCGCGGAGATCGCCCGGCGGCTGGCGGAGATTTGCCATCGCGAAGACCCGACGCGCCCGGCCACGTCGGCTTGCAACAATCCCTCCGGCGCGGTCCGCAGCGGCGGCGTGGCCGCACTCGACGTGTTCGGCGTCAACTACAACATTGACGACTACGACCAGTTCAAGGGGCTGAAGCCGATGATCGCCTCCGAAACGTCCTCCAGTGTCAGTTCGCGCGGCGAATACAACCTGAAGCCCGCTGGCGGCAACAAGGTGACGATCGTTGCGGAGGCCGAAAACCACGTCTCGTCTTATGACACCTTCCGGCCGCCGTGGGCCATCCTCGCCGACGTGCAACTGCTAAAAATGAAGGACTCGCCGTGGGTCGCGGGTGAGTTCGTCTGGACCGGCTTCGACTACATCGGCGAACCGACGCCGTATCCCTGGCCGGCGGTGAGTTCCTACTTCGGCATCGTGGACTTGTGCGGATTTCCGAAGGATCGTTTCTATCTCTACCAGACCCAGTGGCTCGACAAGCCGATGGTCCACATCCTGCCGCACTGGAACTGGGAAGGATGGGAGGGCAAGGAAATCCCCGTTTGGTGCTACGCCAACGCCGACACGGTCGAGTTGTTCCTCAACGGCAAATCGCTCGGCGAACGCAAGTGCTTCGACACGTTCGTGGACGTGCCCGAGATCAAGAAGAACGAGATGAAGAGGAAAAAGGAAGCCGTGGCCACGCCCCGGCCGTCGCTCCACGTCGCGTGGAACGTCCCGTATCAGCCCGGCGCGCTGAAGGCCGTGGCGAGGAAAAACGGCCGTGTCGTCGCGACTGACACCGTGGTCACCACCGGCAAGCCGGCGAAGATCACGCTCCGCGTGGACCGCTCGCGCATCCACGCCGACGGTCAGGACCTCGCGTTCGTCACCGCGGCGGTCACGGACGCGCAAGGCCGCGTCTGCCCGGACGCCAGCCATCTGATTCGTTTCACATTGAGCGGCCCGGGCGTCATCGCCGCCGTTGGTAACGGCAACCCCATCAGCCATGAGGATTTCAAGGCGAGCCAGCGTCAGGCGTTCCACGGCCTCTGCCTCGCCGTCGTCCAGACCGCAAAAAAACCGGGCGCCATCCGGCTCACGGCCGCGGCGGCCGACCTCGAAACCGCCACCGTGACGGTCCAAGCCGCCGCCTGCCAGCCACCGCCATGCCTTGCCGAAGTCGAAAAGCAGAAAAAGAAGTGACGGCGGTGGCGAACGCGTTGCCGCCCGAACCGACAGAGAATAGGAAGCGATGAAGCCGATCCATTCCGCCGCGCCGCGCCGGAATTTGGCGAAAACATTCTTGAACTCCATCCACTGATGGCAGCAATCTCCCGACAACCATGATCACCGCCGAAAGCACCGCCATCGCCAACCTCGGTCCCCGACGCATTCCATCGCCCCTGCGGCTTGCCGCAGCGCGCGGCGACGGCGCGGGGCAATTTGTGCACGACGACGCGCGGGTTCGCTATCAGGTGGAAAGCGGAACCGGCGCCGATTTGCCGGACAACATTTTCTTCGAGAAGGCGGGGCCGCGCGAAAAGTTGTTCTTCAATCCAGCGGAAACCAAGGCCGCCGTGGTGACCTGCGGCGGCGTTTGTCCGGGGTTGAACAATGTCATCCGCTCGGCGTTTCTCGAACTGCATTACAACCATGGCGTGAAAAACGTCCTGGGCATTCGCTACGGCTACGCCGGTCTCAACCCCAAGGTCGGCCTGCCGCCGGTCGAACTGACTCCGGAAATCGTTTCCAACATCCACGAGGACGGCGGCACGATGCTCGGCTCGTCGCGCGGACCGCAGCCCACGGATGTCATCGTGGATTTTCTCATGGCGCAACGCATCAACATCCTGCTCTGCGCCGGTGGTGACGGGACGTTGCGCGGCGCGCGTGATATTGCGGTGGAGGTCCAGAAACGCGGATTGCCCATCGCGGTGGTGGGCATCCCCAAAACCATTGACAACGATGTGATGTATATCACCCGCACGTTCGGCATGGTCACCGCCGTCGAAAGGGCGCGCACCGTCCTGGAATGCGCGCACAGCGAGGCGCGCAGCGCGTTCAACGGCGTCGGTTTGGTGAAGGTCATGGGGCGCGACGCCGGGTTCATCGCCGCCGGAGCCACGCTCGCCAGCCAGGACGTCAACTTTTGCCTCATCCCCGAAGTGCCCTTCGCGCTCGAAGGGCCGGAGGGTTTTTTCGAGGCGCTTCGCTGTTACCTCGCCCACAGCCGCCACGCCGTCGTGGTCGTCGCGGAGGGCGCCGGCCAGGAACATCTCAAGGACCTGTCGGGGGAAAAAGACGCGTCGGGCAACCATCGTCACGCCGACATCGGCTTGTTCCTGAAAGACCAGATCGTGGCGTGGTCCAAGCGGATCAACACGCCGGTGGAGGTGAAGTATTTCGATCCCAGCTACTACATCCGCAGCGCCCCGGCGAACTGCGACGACGCGGTGCTGTGCGATCAACTGGCGCGCAAGGCCGTCCATGCCGCGATGGCCGGCAAGACCAACATGGTGATCGGCCTCTGGAACGGGATGTTGACGCACCTGCCGATTTCGCTCGCGGTCAGTCAAAAGAAACGGGTGGATCCCGAAGGCGCGCTCTGGACCAGCGTGCTTGCCGCCACGGGACAGCCGCGGCGGTTTGTTTAAATCCGCCAAGGGCCGTGGCTCGCGACCGAAAAACATTCCCGGAGTACCTATGCGCGCATGCACCCTCATCACTTTTGCGCTGGCGTCTTGCGCCGTCGCCGTCGCCCGGGATTCCGCGTCCGATGGGTGGCGCGACGGCGTGCTGGTGCGTCTGCAGAACCGGCTCACCGGCGAAACGTTTGTTGCGCCCAACGGAGCGGCGCCGGCCACGGGCGCGCGTGTGGCTCGCGACAAAATACTCGTGGCTGGCGATGTCGTTCAAGTGACACAACGCATCTCGACCGAGGGCAACGATCTTGTCATCCACCAGGAAGCCACTGTCAAAATGCCGCCGCTTGTGGGCGTGTCGTGGGGCATTGCGGAACTGGCCGAGGGCGTCGAGGTGCTTGTGCCGGGCCACAGCGGGCTGCGTTTGGGGGCGGGAGCGCCGGATGGCGAGCATCGCTTCACCTGGCCGATGAGTTGGGAGGCGCAGTTTGTGTTGCTGCAAGGCAAGCGCGGCGGGTTTCTCGTGATGAGCGACGACACGACGATGCAGTTCAAGGAACTGGTCGTGCGCCGGCGCGGCGGACGGATGACGCTGACCTTCGAGACGCAGGCGCCCGCGCCGTTTGCCAGCGTGCGCGAGGTGAAGTCTGTGGCGTGGCGGTTGCGCCCGTATCGCGGCTCGTGGCTGGAAGGCGCGCGACTTTACCGCGAGTGGGCGGAGCAGGCGTTCGACATCGCCGCGGCACGTGCGACGCAGCCGAAGTGGGCGCGCGACATTCGCGCCGTCGTCATCGTGCCGATGGAGATGGAACTGCTCGATGAACTGGCCGGGCGGCTCAATCCGGAGCAGACGCTGCTCTACGTGCCACACTGGCGGCGTGACGGCTACGACCGGAATTACCCCGACTACACTGCCGATGCGAAGTTCGGACCTTGGAACGAGCGGGCGCACGCGCTCGGCTTTCGCGTCATGCCGCACGTGAACTATTTCGGGTGCGACCCGTTGCATCCGCTTTACGAAAAGTTTAAGGCGCAGCATATGCGCCAGGCGTTCACCCACGAACCGCTGTGGTGGCTCTGGGACCGCGCGGAGCCGGTCATCAAGTTTGCCTACATCAACCCCGCCAGCCGCGCGTGGCGCGAGCTGTTCGTCGGCCGGATGAAGGAGCTCTGCTCGAAGCATCGCGTGGATGCGCTGCACCTCGACCAGACGCTCTGCATCTTCAACGATGATAACGGCCTCATGGACGGCATGAACTGCGCGCAAGGCATTCTCGCGCTTCACCGCGAACTGCGCGCCGCGTTGCCTGACGTGGCGATCTCAGGCGAAGGCCTTAACGAGGTCACGTATCGCCACGAGGAGTTTGCCCAACGCCATCTCCACGGTCTCAACCACGCCGACGGGACGTGGAGCGATCGCGTGATCGCCATGGCTCACCCGGTCAGTTCCGCGTTGTTGACGCCGCACACGGCCATCTATGGCTACCTCGGCATGGTGAATCCGGCCAGCGGCCCGCTCTACCAGGCATGGCGGCGCGGTTACGATCATTTTGGCGTTCTCCCGACGCTGGCGTGGACCAGCACGACGCAACTGCGGCAATCGGGCGATCTGCTGGCGCCGTTTTTCAAGGAGGCGCAGTTCTTCCAGCGGACGCGGGCGTTGCCAGATTTCACCCCGCCGTGGCCGAAGAACGCGCTGATGGTTTACCGGCTCGTCGACGGCAACCGTGCCGAGTTGCGGCGGGAGAGCGGCACGGTGCTGGTAGACGGCAACAAGAACGAAATCTACCAGCGCATCGAGGGCGTCAACGAAGCGCGCGTGCCCGGAACCATTGCCGGCTGGATGGCTTACGACGAAAAACGGCTCTTCGGGTTGGACCCGTCGCAAAGCTACACCCATCTGCAACGGCCGCGCGACCTCAACGCGTTCCACATCGCGGCGCTGCCCGAAGGCATGATCGTGCGGCGCGCCAGCATCAACGACGCGATGGCAACCGTCAGTCTCGACGTGTGCGATTCGGAAGTGGCGCGGCTCTGGGACTTCAACGGCCGCGTCGCCGTCGGCGTGCGACTGCAAGATGGCATCGGGCGGCGAACCGAAGGCACGATGTTGCGGGATGAATCCGGCGGTCATGTGGCGATGGAGACGGATGGCATCTTCATCCATCCGCCGTGGCGCGGCGCTGGGCTGCCGGGCGCCACTTTCATTGAATACCGGCTGCGGCTGCCCAACCAACCGGTCGTCCGGTTCATGGCCGGCGTGGGTTTGCGCCGTGGCGTCGGCGGCAAATCCGACGGCGTCACGTTTCGCGTTGAGGCTTGTGCCGGCGAGCAGCGGCTCGCGGCTGAAAAACACAACGCCACCGTCGAACCCGCGCCGTTGACGCTCGACCTGTCACCATTGAGCGGGCGCGATATTATACTGCGGCTGGAAGCGGATCCCGGCCCCAAAGGCAACGCGAACTTCGATCAGGCGCAGTTCTTCCGCCCGCGCGTGGTTGCCGAATCGCACGAACCACGCCAGGTGGTTGTTTGCAGTCCGCGTCAGCCACGCGCCGCGCTGGGCCCCGAGGGTGAGTTGAAGCTGGCGGCGGCGGGTGGGAATCGCTATGCAGTGTCGCTGCCGTTGCCGGGGAGCTTTTGCCTGCTCTTTGCGGAACCGTACGCAGCCAGCCTGCCGCTTGATCTGCGCGGCGCGCCGCATGTGGCGTCACTGGTCGCCGGGGACGGCACCGAGAGCGCGCCTCATGATTTCATGCGTCCGTCGGCCGGCGACGCCTCCGTCGGCGGCATGAAGAAGCCGGCACTGCACACCCATCCGCCGCCGGACGGTCGGATGGTGGTGGACTACCTGCTGCGGCTGCCGCCGACGCCCGCGCGGCTTGAGACGGCCGCTGGCATCCGCGACGGCTCAAAATCCCACGGTGTCGGTTTCAGGGTGAAGGTGAACGGCCGGGAACTCTGGTCGGCTGATTTGATGCCGGGTTCGTGGAAACCGGTGGAAGTGGATCTTGCGCGTTACGCAGGCCAGACGATCGTGCTGAGTCTTGTCACCGACGCGCTGGGCGACTTCAGCTTCGACTGGGCCGCATGGGGCGATCCGCGGATTGTGGCGAAAGGACCTTGATCATTTATGAAGAGAACACTCCTCACCGTCATGCTCGCAACAACCTGTGTTGCATTTGCGGCAACCAACCTTGCGTTTGACTGGCCGGGCGACAAGGCGCTCGTGGACCAGTGGCGGCACAAGGAGAACTCCACGCTCGAGTCGCAGGTGGACGACGGCGCGCGCACGGGCGTTCAGCGATGGCGCAGCGGGTTCGCGCCGTTCGAGTTCACGTGGGCGACGCTCTCCTTCAAGAAGCCGCTCGACATGGCCGATGCCGGCAGCATCCGTTACTGGATCAAGGGCGACGGCAGCGGACACCGCTTGCAGATCCAACTGGGCGCGCCGGGGCCGCAGGGGCGCGGTTCACTCTACTACATGGACACCGCTGAGGCCGTGACGCTCAACTTCACCGGCTGGCGTGAGTGCCAGGCCTCGCTGGCGAGGTTCATCACGCCGGCGGGCGGCGACCCGCTGCGCGACCTCGGCCAGGTTGTCTTCGCGCAATTCATGATTACACGCGCGCCACACGCCGCCGCGGCTTTGGACATCCAGCTCGGCGATTTCCGCGTTGTGCGCGACAGCGCCAAACAACGGACGCTGGTGGCGCTCCGCGAGCAAAGGCGGCTCGCCGAGGCCGAGCGCGCGCGGCGGGAGGAACTGGAAGCGCAGCAAAACCGCGCCGCGCTCGATGAAGCCGTGAAGGTGCTTCCCGACCTCCGTAAACAGGTCGAAGGACTGCCCTCGGAGCCAATCGAGGTGGCGCGCAAACGCGCCGTGTTGCTCTGGGCCGTTGAGGATGCAGAGGCTTCGGCCGCCGCGGGCATGGGCACTGCGGCGAAGGCGGTGCTCGATGATGTGCGCAAAGTAGTCGCGTCACTCCGTGACGCGAACTGGAGTTTGGCTATCCCGTTGCGAGGAAAAGGGCGGCCGCGAGAGAGTTGTGAGGTTTTGGGGGTTTCTGGGCTGCTGAAGGGTGAGTCCAGAAGCCGCGAAAAGACTCAGGTCGAATTGC
>Ga0114951_10000277_pt1 | contig 74324 bp, 64 predicted proteins | sample AM7aDNAmetaG_FD_88677 | JGI IMG/M metagenome (GOLD analysis project Ga0114951, IMG submission 88677) | Freshwater microbial communities from Finland to study Microbial Dark Matter (Phase II) - AM7a DNA metaG | ecosystem: Environmental > Aquatic > Freshwater > Lake | place: Finland: Lake Alinen...
ATCCTGACATCTTCCTTGGCCTCGATGGCCTGATGCAGTCCGTCGCTGTAGCGGCGTCCGGGCAGCATGCGGCCGGTAAACTCGTCGACTATCTGAACCTTGCCGTCTTCGGTGACGACATAGTTGACATCCTTTTCAAACAGCGAGTACGCTTTGAGAAGCTGAGAGACGTTTTGCAGCTTTTCGCTTTGTACGGCAAAATCGCGCTCGAGCTTCAGCTTATGCTCCATGTGCTCCGGCTCAGTCATATTCGGGTCGATGTCGGCCATGCTGAGATCCGGGAGTATGAAAAAGTTTGGATCACTGGGGGACAGTGCGTGGCGCCCCTTATCGCTCAGATCGATGGTGTTTGAACGCTCGTCGATGCTGAAGAACAGCTCTGCATCGATCTCACCCATGCGCTTGTCGCGCATATAGTCGACTTCGACCTCATCGATCAGTTTTTTGATGTGGCCTTCTTTTGTCAGTTTCAGGAAGCGTTTTGCTTTAGGTGCGGCGCGTTTCGCCTCCAAAAGCTTGACACCCGCTTCATACTCTTTTCCGTCTTCAAGCAATTTTTCAGCATCGTTGAGAAGTTCGCTCACAAGACTGTTCTGGCTTTTCATCAGGCGCTCGACCGGTATCTTCAGCTCGGAAAAGTACTGTCTGCCAGTGCGCTCTACAGCACCTGATATGATGAGCGGCGTGCGGGCTTCATCGATGAGAATGCTGTCGACCTCGTCGATGATGGCGAAGTAGTGGCTGCGCTGAACCTGTTGTTCGGCGTCGATGGACATGTTGTCGCGCAGGTAATCGAATCCGAATTCCGTGTTTGTGCCGTAGGTGATGTCGGCCATATATGCCTGCTTGCGCTGTTCCTGTGAGATGTCGTGGGTGATAACATCCACCGTCAGGCCGAGAAATTCAAATATTTTGCCCATCCACTCGCGGTCGCGCCGTGCAAGGTAGTCGTTAACCGTTATAATATGGACGCCTTTTCCGGTGAGCGCATTGAGATAGGCCGGGAGCGTAGCAACCAGCGTTTTGCCTTCACCAGTGGCCATTTCCGCTATTTTACCCTGATGCAGTACGATGCCGCCGATAAGCTGCACATCAAAATGCCGCATGCCAAGAACGCGCCGTGAAACCTCCCGGACGCAGGCAAATGCTTCGGGGAGAATTTCATCCAGCGTTTCACCATCCTCAAGGCGCTTCTTGAAATGGCCGGTCAAATCCTTCAGCTCATCGTCGGTTCTTTTCTCCATGTCCGGTTCAAAGGTGTTGATATGCTCTACGATGGGCTCAATGCGCTTTATTTCCCGCGTATTGTCGCTGCCGAATATTTTTTCAATAAGTTTTAAGATCACGCTTCTGCTCCTTCAGTAGTAACCGCAGCGTATCTGCGGACTGTATTTTATGTTGTCGAGAGAACTTCAGTGACAAGCCGCTCAATTTTTCCGGCATGTTTCACGCCCGGAGTTATTTCCACACCGCTGCTGACATCAATCCCTGCGGGATGTACAAGCGTAATTGCCTGCGCAGCATTTTCAGGGGTAATGCCGCCGGCAAGAAATACCGGCAGCGGACTTGCCTCAACAATACGTGCGGCCAGATTCCAATCGCAGGTTTTACCGGTACCGCCTTTCAGGCCATCAATCATCGTATCAAGAATAATGACATCGATTCCTGCCCGTTGAAGCGCAGCCAGACGGTTTGTCTGCTCAGCGACTGAAAAATCCTGATTCGCCAGCCCGGGTATTCTGACGGGGAGCCAGAGGCTGCAAGCAGTTTGCCTTTTGAGCAGTGCAATGTCGTCAGGTGGCAGATCACCGATGAGCTGCAGGCCGAATGGGCGCACCTGTAAGGCGATGTCCACAATTTCCGGGGCTGTTTTGTCAAGCAGTAGAATTACCGGCAGACCAGACAGCCTCGTAATGTCTGCTGCAGCAGCACGGCTGATACAGCGTGGTGAGTAAACTATTTCGCATACAAGCCCTGTGAAATCGGCGCCGCAGCGTTCAGCCAGAACAGCATCGCCGGTGCTTGTGATACCGCATATTTTAATCTTGGGCTGCATGCGTTGCACAGGGGAAATAATATCTTTTAGTATAGGATGCCGGCATTTGACGTGTCAACATCAAAGATAGCGCAACGCCCCGGGATGTCTTTGAAAATCACCACGGGGCGTTTATGTGCGATTACCTGTTTGGCGACTAGGGGTTTTACATAAACTTTGCCACATTGGCAAGCAGTGTTTTTTCGTCAAATGGTTTGATCATGTACTCATCGGCACCCTGTTTGATACCCCAGAATTTGTCGCTTTGCTGGCTTTTACTCGAAATAATGATTATTTTTATGTCCTGCGTGTCAGGAGAATTTTTAAGCTGGCGGCAGACTTGAAAGCCGTTTTTTTTCGGCATGATGACGTCCAGCAGCATTACCCGGGGATGCTGACTGCAGGCTTTTTCGATTGCGTCATCTCCATCGACTGCCGTGATAACCTTATAGCCTTTGGCCTTGAGCGGGGCGGATATAAGCTGGAGCTCCGTAGGGCTGTCGTCCACGACCAGTATTATGTCTTCTGTTTGTGTTGGCATGGGCGCTTACATTTTTTTATTCAGAAAAGCCGTGACATCCTGAAGCACTTTATCAAGGGCCTGGGGTAAATCATCGGCTCGCGCCATATGGCAGATTTTTGCCACTATACGTTTTGATTCGGCTTCGGCAATAATAATCTCCAGCTCAATTGATGGCCTATCCTCATATGATGGAGAAAATCGTTTAATGAAGCCGGGCTTAACCTGCATGCCAGTTATGGCGGCAGTGACGACAAGAGATTTACCTCTTTCAGCGGTTTTTTTCCGGGCAGCCAGAGCATCTGTCAGTGATATTTCGATTTGTTTTTGTGCGTGGGGATACTCAATTTTGCTGAAGTTTAAAACCGGCTGCAGGCTCACGGCGCCATAATCATCAAGTCTGAAAGCCGAGTCTATCCATGCCCATGAAACGGTATCATCCTCTTTCATCCCGGCATAGTCCTGTATCAGTCGCTGCACGGTTTGATTGTCTGAGGCGCGTTCTTTAAATGTATCAGCCTGTGAGACCTTTTTCCCCTGGGGGCCACTTCTGCAGGAGATCAAGCATAGACACAGGATGATAGAAATAATACAAAAATCTTTTGTTTTCATTGCACCTGTTGCTTAAAATGTATTAGCATTAAACTTCGAAATTATGTATGACTTGTAAGAATAAAAAAAAGTTGTTAAATCATAACGGAAAAATATGGTAAGGTCAATATGTAATCTGATAAATAAATCTTGAAACAGCGCATTGCAATAATTGTTGCATTGTTTTTGACCAGAGCATGTGGCTTGCGTGAGTGGTATTGCACGTGTTTGGGTTTTTTATTTTGTTGGTGCAAAAAATAAAATTTTATTATAAAATTTACTCGTATCAAGTATTGAATACCGAAGATCGGCATTCAGATAAGTAACAGGTGCGAAAAAGCATATACCGCCAGACTTACAAGCGATGGCTATGATTCAGTTATTTAAGCGACAGACTGTACAGGATAAATTCAAGGATTCACTGGATAAACTGCAGAAATTACTGGCGCAGAATTCTGGCGATCCGCGCATACGTGTTAAAATTGCGGAATTGTATCTGGAATACGGCAGGAAAGACGAAGCAATCGCCGAATATCTTATTGCTGCAAAGGCATATCAGGACAAGCGTCTTTTTCAGATTGCGGTTGCTATTTATAATCATGCCATTGCTATTGACTCTGATCAGGTCGATATTTATACGGAGCTTGCTAATCTTCACTTGAGAAACGGCTTTATTGGAGATGGCGTTGCTGTGCTTGAAAAACTTGCCAATCATTTCTGCGATAAAAACCTGAACTATGAGGCTGTTCAGGTTCTGCATAAAATTCATGAAATAGATCCGAACAATGAATTCTTTAAAATGAAGATTGCAAAATTTTACCAGGATAAGGATTGGCAGCTTTTTGAACAGAAGGACATCGCTACTGTCGAATCACGAATCAGTGCTCCCCGGGGTGATTTTGACCTTGAATACGCACTTGCAAGTGATGCTGATGTGCAGGTAACCATTCCCCCGGAGGGCGCTGCGGATGCAGATGAGGGGGCAGGCACTACACCAGATGATGTATTCAGCCAGTTGAAGGGCATGATTGCCAATACCGATGATATGAACAGCCCCCAGTTTCATTTTAATTTCGGGCTTGCCTATATACGGTGCAATGAATTTGATGAAGCAATAACCGAGTTTATGGCAGCGCTGGGTGGAATTGACAATAAGGCAGAATGCTATATAAAACTTTCTGAGTGCCATATGGCTCTCGGGCGTTTTGATAGTGCAATTGACGTCATCGGCAAGGCTTTAAAGCTTTTGAAGCTTACTGAAAACGACAGACTCAGTCTGCTGTATCAGTCAGGACTTGTATTTAAGGAAAAGGGGGACATCCAAAAGGCTTTGAAGGTTTTTCAGAAGGTGTACGACGCCGACCGCAGTTTCAGATCGGTGGACAGTGAAATCAAAAATCTTTTATTAAAAACGTGAGGTTGAGCCATGGCCGTCTTTAATGCAGCAAAACGCGAGATTGATTTAAAAATCGTTTATTATGGTCCGGCGATGTGCGGCAAGACAACCAATGTGCAGAGCATTCATAAAATGCTGGCGCCACAGCAGCGCGGCGAACTGATGTCGCTTGCAACCAAGGACGACAGGACGCTTTTTTTCGATTTCCTGCCGATAGAGCTTGGCGATGTGCGGGGTTTTAAAACGCGTTTTCATATCTATACGGTGCCGGGGCAGGTGTATTATGGCCTGACACGGCGCGCCGTGCTCACGGGCGCCGACGGGGTTGTGTTTGTTGTTGATTCCCAGACCAATAAGCTGCAGGACAATATAGAAAGTCTTAAGGACCTGGCTGAAAACCTGAAATTTTACAAAAAGGATCTTACCTCCTTTCCTTTTGTTTTTCAATACAACAAGCGTGATCTTCCCCATGTGGCGCCCGTCGATGAGTTGGATTCCATGCTTAATCAGCTTAATGTGCCTTCTTTTGAATCAAGCGCCGTTACGGGTATGGGCGTTGTTGAAACGCTCACCGCCATATGTAAACTGGTTCTCAAGCAGATGGACAGCGGCACGGCAAAGAAAAAACCTCTTCAGCCGCAGGCATCTATGCCACCTGCTGCAAAGGCCGCCGCACCTTCAGCCCGTTCTTTTGTTGCGCCCGATGATACGGGACTTCGAATTTTTACGGAAGAGCCAATCGCACCCCCTCCTGCCAGTACGCCGGAACCATTGCAGCCTCAGCCGACTCCATCGGCGCCGGTTGCAATGCCTGAACAAAAGCCGTCACTGCGGTTGCGCCCAACTGAAACTGCGCCGCTGTCGTTTGATCATGCGCCCCCTCCAGCAGTTCCGCCAGTCGAAAGCAAATTTGAGCCGAAGTTTGACGGTATGAATCCGCAATCACCACCGCCATTTGATGCTGGATCATCTGACATGAGCGCCGATATCGGGCTTTCTTTTGATGATGAATCATCTGATATGAGCGCGGATGCAGGGCTTGCTTTTGATGATGACAAAGAGGTTGTTCTTGACGAGACGGCTGAGCAGGAACCTGAACTTTCCTTTGATGATGATTCCTCAGGCCTTGATATCGAAGAGCCTGCCTTTGACATGGATGAAACCGGATTATCCTTTGATGATGATTATGCTGCCGGATCGGCTGAAAAAACCGCAGCGGATGCAGCCATGCAGCCAGCTTTCATTGAAGATGACTCTTCAACCTATACACTGGAAAATCCGTCCCTGGAGTTTGAAGAGCCACAGGGCGCTGAGGATTTTTCTACAGCGCCTGCCCAACAGGCTCCATCGGTTCCGGACATTTCCATCGTTGCATGCGGATCACCACAGAAAATATCCGATACTTCAATTCGTCTTCCGATTACGCTCAAGCTGAATAAAGATAATACTGAATGTTCGATTTCGATTACTATCAGTCTTGATAATATGCTACTTTAGATAAATCCCGGCTTGACGAGGCAGCTCTATGTCATATACAGACGTGCGCAACCTGATTCCTGCCGGCTTTTTACGGCTGGCTGTCGCTGCTCTGATGGTTGTTCTGTTTTGTTCAGAGGCTCATGCGGGCATCTATGATACCGGTATTGCTCTTCCCCGGTCAGTTAATGCAAAAGAGCTTGAAACTTTTCTTGAAACGGTGCATCAGAAAGCCCTGGATCATGGCATCAGGAATTTTGTGCCGTATTCTTTAATGCTGGCCAAACAAGCCCCTGATGCAATTGAACGGGGTGAGTATGACGCGGCGCACGTGCTTGCTAAGTATGCATGTACATTATCCCCCGATTTGTCCTTTGTTGAGAACGCACAAGCCATAACGCAATGGCGCGGCAATCGTGCCGGACTTCTTGCGGTTGCTCAAAACAGTGCTGCAGCATTCATGAAATCTCTATCGCCTTTAAATATTGAGGATTTCAGTATGGCGGTATTTGAAAATGCCGCTGTTCTTGCCGGGAGCATTCTGCTGACATTTTGCGCCATCGCACTGCTTCTGCTTTCCACACATCTTGCACTTTTCTATCACGATTTGCGGCACGCTTTTTCTGATTCCATGCCCGATATTTCAGTGTGGGCAATGGTGGGCATTATTCTTGTTCTGCCCCTTGCCTGCAGGCTTTCCATAGTATGGTTGTGCGCATGGTTTATCGTTCTTCTGTTTAACTATACAACTATGCGTGAGCGTCAGGTTATAAAAGGGTTTTTCGTGTTGTTGGCCATTGCTATTCCACTGCTGGCCGGCGCCATGGGCTTTGGAAAATTCATGGCTCAGAATGAAACAATAAGGCTTTTGTGGAAGGCTAATTACGGTTATTGTGATGTGCGCGATACTGATATGCTGGAAAAACAGCTCGACCGGCTGCCCAACGATAACGATGTTTTGTTGAGTCTCGGGCTGCTCTATAAAAAGGAAGGCAGCTTCGGCAGCTCCCAAAAATATTATGAAAAGTTGCTGAGCGCAAATCCATCAAACTACCAGGCAGCGATTAATTTGGGCAATGTTTATTTTGCACAGCATAATTGGGATGACGCGGTGAAATACTATACGCAGGCCACAGCCATCGCCCCTTCTAGAGCTGCAGCAGCCTACTTCAATCTGTCCAGGGTCTATCAGTCTAAATTTATGTTTGGCGAATCTGAGCAGGCTCTTAATAATGCTAAGAGGCTTGATCTTGCCCACGTCAGTGCATATCTCAAAGATGTATCCGATCATTACAATCGTATGACAATAGATGAAACCGTCGCGGTTTCAAGCTTGTGGTTGCGCGGGTTCAATCTTTTCATGGATATGCCTGCCTATACGCGTGAAGTCTGGCATTGTACGGTTGGGGGCATTGCCTTTCCCTATGGGCCTCTCGGATTTATAATTCTGGCAATGGCTGCCCTGTTTATTGCCGACAGAGATAAGATGCGCATAGCGGTGCGTTGTAAACTGTGCGGCAAGGCCATGTGCAGGCGCTGTCAGCGCTCTGCCGCTGCCGATCTTGTCTGTGCGCAGTGTCGCAGCCTGCTGCGCAGGCAGAGTATGATTGGGTATGGCGTCAGGGAAGACAAAATGAACCGGATTAAGAGCTATATCACGAGGAAAAGAATTACTGCTGCAGTGCTGGGATATGCACTTCCCGGTGCAGGACATTTTTTAGCAGGCCAGACGATTGTGGGCACAGCGGTCATGCTTGTTTTTTTTATGCTAGTGCTCAAGGCAGCCATGCCGCTTCTTTTTGAAGGTCCCTGGTCGTTTTTGCTTGGTTTTCGGTTTGCCGCATGTGCAGTTTATGGTGCTTTGCTGCTGCTGTACTGGTGTAGCATGGCTTTATGTGTAGGCAAAATACAGAACAGATCAACTGAAGAGAATTTGCTTTTAAAAATTGTTGCCTAGCAGGATATCATGACATCACTTCAGGGCTCCATAAAAGATTTCGGTGTGGCTGATATTCTGCAGCTTTTATCGCAGCAGCAGAAGTCGGGAATTCTGCTTGTTGAGAACGACAGACTGACGGCCGAGATTTATTTTTCAAACGGCACTCTTGTTGATGTTAAGACCCCTAAAGATACGGATCGACTGGGAGCAATTCTTGTTAAAAGTTCGCTTCTCACGGCCGAGCAGTTCAGACAGGCGTTGGAAAAGCAGAAAAATACGTTTGACCATATTTGCAGTATTCTGTTTGCCCAGGGCATTCTCAGCAGGGAGAATTTCGAGCGTATAATCCTTACTTATACCTATGAAATTTTTTATGATATTCTGCAGTGGCACACGGGAACATACCGTTTTGTTGCGCAGACGGTGACACTGGAGTCAAGCCTCGTGCAGTTGCCGGGTCTGGAATCCATCCTGCTTGATGTGCTGCGCATGATTGACGAATGGCCGGATATCAAATCTGTTATAAATTCTTTTGATATGCTGTTCGAAAACAACTATGCGGCTCTGCCGGACCTTGATCCCGATGAGGAGCGCGTGTGCGCTCTGGTTGACGGTAAGCGCAGCGTACAGGACATTATCGATGCCAGTGTTCTGGGAAGTTTTTATGCCTGCAAGACCCTTGTGCTGCTGCTTGAGCGTGGCGCGATCAGGCTGTTGTCCAAACGGGCTGAAACGCAAGATGACAATAAAAATATATTTTCCCGGGCAGGCATCTCAATAGCCGCATGTGGCTGTCTTGCTGGTGTTGTGGCACTGATAGTTTTTATGCCCGGCAGTTTTCTTGAGAGCACTGTTCCTGTATTTGGGCTGCAGAGCGGTGAGAACACAGCGCTGCAGCAGGCTTTTGTTTGTGACGAAGCCATGAAGCTTGAAAAAGCATTGGAAATATATCGTCTTACAACTGGAAGCTATCCTGAAACCTTGAAAAATCTTTCCGACCAGCGGATTCTATCAGCCCAGGATATTGTACGTCTCCAAAAGTATGCTATTGCATACTCCAAAACAAAGGGTTCTTATGCTATAAAGATAGGGCCGTAAATAATCACCAAAGCAGGGTTCAGGGGGCGGAGGTCAAACCTATGAACCCTGAATTTATCCCCTTCGTGAATCTTGAATCTTTAGATGACCTTTAAAAAACGTTCCGCATCAAGGGCTGCCATGCAACCCATGCCGGCTGCTGTGATGGCCTGTTTGTATACCGGGTCAGCTACATCACCTGCGGCAAAAATGCCGGGGATATTGGTTGTAGATCCCTTGCGCACAGCAATGAATCCCTGCGCGTCAAGCTCAATCTGATTTTGCAAATACGATGTATTGGGTACATGGCCCAAGGCAAGAAAGATGCCATCACAGGGATGGGCTGTCACCTGTTTTGTTTTGACATTGCGGAGCATGGCGCCGGTGACCGTGTTGCGATCTATGTCCATGATATCTTCAATGACGCAATCCCAGATAAATTTTATGTTTGGCGTTGATAGCGCCTTTTGCTGCATGGCCAGTGATGCCCTGAGCTCGGCTCTTCGATGGACTACGGTAACCGTTGCTGCAAGAGTGCTTAAAAAAATTGCTTCTTCCAATGCCGTGTCACCGCCCCCCACAACCAGAATATCCTTTTTTCTGAAAAAAAATCCATCACAGGTAGCGCACACCGAAAGCCCGCGTCCCATGAGCTTTTTTTCAACATCCAGGCCGAGCATTCTGGGGGATGCTCCTGTGGCGACAATAGCGCAGCGGGTTTCAATGTTTTGTGCGTCTGTGACGATCTTAAAAGGGCGGTTCTGGAAATCGACACTGGTAACAAGCCCGGCTGTAAACGCAACATTAAAGTTTTCGGCCTGTTTGCGCATATCAGCCATGAGCTTTGGGCCATCTATTCCGTCAGGATAGCCGGGCCAGTTTTCAATGACTGTTGTAGTTGTCAGTTGCCCGCCCGGCTCCAGCCCCTCGATGACCAGCGGAGCTAGGCCGGCCCTTGCAGCGTAGATTGCTGCTGTTAAACCAGCAGGGCCGGATCCTATTATAGTCAGTTGCTGCATATACGAAGCCTCCATTTCGGTGTTTGAATGTATCGGTCAATGCGTTTTGTCTGAAAATCGGAAAACACCATATCATGAGTTAAAGCGCAATACACTGCTAATTTTTACTTATTACAAGGGCCTGCCCGGGCATCAACGTGGCTGGTTTATTGATGTATGAGGTTGAAGATAGCCGCTGTCCAGCAGCGCCTGTTCAAGCTCAACCACAGAGGAGAATACAATGCCCTGCATGTTTAGCTGTCGCGCTGCGGCTACATTATCGGCAATGTCATCTATATATAGGCACATTGCCGGAAGGGCGTCTGTTTTTTTAAGGGCTTTTTTGTATATGCCAAAGTCGGGTTTGCAGCAGTGGCACTCATAGGAAAGGATACATGCATCAAAAGCTTCAAGTACCTTGAAATGTTGTCTGCACCAGTTGAAATGCCAGGGGTTGGTATTGGACAGGCAGAGAAGCCTGTATTGCTGTTTCAAGCGGTTAATAAGCGATTCTATGCCTGGTGTGAGGGTGAAAATATCCGACCACAGGCATGCAAAAAGACCAATATCAATTTTCAGGCTAAGCGCTGAACATACAGCATTAAAAAAAGCTTCAGGCGTCAGGGCTCCGCTGTCGAAACGTTTTTCGAGACCTGCATGAAATATTTTTCTATAAATTTCATCAGGACTCAGGTCGCAATGCAGTGAGGCATTACGGCAAAAAACCATGTGGTCAAAGTCGACGATGACTTTGCCAAGATCGAAAATGATGGTGTGCGCCACACTGTTCATTTAATTGTCCGTTATAAAGCGTATTTTTTATATCGGAAATAGCTGAAAATATCTACAGAGAACAAAAAAAAAGTATAAAAGGAGAAAAAGGATTTGTACATCGGAAATTAAATGGGAAGGGGGTGGGAGTAAAATTGGTGGCGGTGCAGGGACTTGAACCCCGGACACTGCGGATATGAGCCGCATGCTCTAACCAGCTGAGCTACACCGCCACTTAGACTTAATTTTTACATGCTATCATGTTGGGATTTTGAAATCAAGTTCAAAAGTTTTTAAGCTTCAAAGTAGGGTTTTCCGGTCTGAAATTTTAAAAATCTTTACAAAAAAAGCAACATAGTATATTAAATTTTTTAACTTTACAGCCCATCATGTGCTCTCCAGGAAAGGCAAAATTCAAGTATGCCAAAACGACTTTTTCGACGAAAATTTTTACAACAGATAATTGAAGATTTAGATATCCAGGGGCACATGCTTCATCGGTCACTCAATGCCTTTGACTTGACCGTGCTCGGGGTGGGCGCCATCGTTGGTGTGGGTATTTTTGTGCTTACCGGAACAGCAGCAGCAAAATATGCGGGCCCCGGGATTATGCTCTCGCTTGTAATCTCGGGCTGCGCGTGTCTTTTTACAGCTCTGTGCTACGCGGAGTTTGCATCGCTTATGCCGGTTGCAGGCAGCGCTTATAATTATGCGTACGCCACTCTTGGTGAGATGATCGCATGGATTATCGGCTGGGATCTCATACTTGAATATATTGTAGCCTGCATAGCTATCTCCATCGGCTGGTCAGGCTATTTTGTTAATATTATGGGAAGCATAGGCATACACATACCCCCATGGTGCGCAAGCGCTCCGGGCACGACGCCTGAAGCGATAATAAATCTGCCCGCTATACTTGTGGTACTTTCCCTGACAGCGCTGCTTATACTGGGCATCAAGGAGAGCGTGCGCTTTACGAGCCTTTTGGTTTTTATCAAGTTGATCACGGTACTGGTTTTTGTATCGGTGGGCATGTTTAATGTTAAGAGCGCAAACTGGACACCGTTTCTTCCATATGGGTTTAAAGGAGTCATGACGGGTGCGGCCATCATCTTTTTTGCTTATATAGGTTTTGACGCCATATCAACAGCAGCCGAGGAGACAAAAAATCCGCAGCGCAATATGCCTATAGGCATCCTTCTATCGCTTTTAATCTGTACGGTGCTCTATATCCTTGTGTCGGCTGTTCTCACCGGCATGGTTTCCTACAAGGAATTAAATCACCCAGCGCCGGTTGCCCATGCATTGAATCTGGTTGGATATACATGGGGCTCGGCGCTGGTATCGGTTGGCGCACTTGCCGGCATTACAAGCGTGCTTCTTGTCATGCTTATGGGGCAGCCCCGCATTTTTTTTTCCATGTCGCGCGATGGACTCCTCTGGCCCTGGATTGCCAAGGTGCATCCCCGGTTCCACACGCCCTACGTAGCCCAGATTCTGACCGGAACGGTAGTTGCGCTGTTTGCCGGTTTTCTTGATATCGGCACAGCAGCAGAGCTTTGCAATATCGGGACTTTGTTTGCCTTCTGTATTGTATGCGGCGGTATCGTTGTGCTCAGGCAGACTCATCCGGAAATGAAACGAAGTTTTCGCTGCCCGCTTGTGCCGCTGATTCCGCTTCTTGGCATCTGTTTTTGTGCAAGCCTCATGCTTTCTTTGCCGCAGCTTACCTGGATACGGTTTGCCGTATGGCTCATTGCAGGCCTTACCATCTATTTTTTCTATGGCATTCGTCATAGCCGCATGGCCAGTAAGAGGTGAAGTTATTCAGGGAGCCAGGGTTCAGATGTTAGGGAGGCATTTGAGCTACACTTCCTCTTTGTTAATCGTTGGTTGTTGATCCTTGACTGTAAAAGAAAAACTATGAACGATAAACGATGCACAATTTTGAACCCTTAACCCGGGCTGCACTATATACAGCATAGAGTCCGTACAAACAGGCTTTTTTTAACGGGGATATATTATTTATGTCGTTTTTTAATCCGCTGCTGACCATCGCAGGGCTGTGCCTGTTTGAGACCATCTGCAGCATTGATAATGCCATTATTAATGCCGAAGTGCTCGGCACCATGCAGGAGCGCTCCCGGCGATGGTTTCTTTTCTGGGGTTTGCTGTTTGCGGTTTTTTTTATTCGCGGAGTGCTGCCATGGGTTATCGTATGGGCTGTTGTGCCGGGATTTGGCCCTGTCGAGGCCCTGACTGCAACATTTTCCAATGATCCTTCCGTGGTAAAAGCCGTTGAGAGTTCAGCCCCGGTTCTGCTTATCGGCGGCGGCACATTTTTAGTGCTGCTTTTTTTTCATTGGCTTTTAGTAGAGCCAAAAAACTACGGTCTTCGTTTTGAGCCTTTTTTCAGCAGGTATGATCTCTGGTTTAATGCAGGCGCTGCACTTGTTCTTGTTGTGCTGGTGTGGCTTGCCCTGCAGAAGAGCTCCATGATGGCCTTCAGCGCTGTGCTTGGCTCCTGCGTATTTTTTATTACCAGCGGATTCAAGCAGAATGCTGAAGACCAGGAAAGGCGGCTCATGAAAAAGGGCCTGTCTGATTTCAGCAAGATAGTGTATCTTGAAATTATTGACGCCACATTCTCCATTGATGGGGTTTTGGGCGCTTTCGCTTTTACCTTGTCTGTTCCCCTCATACTTCTCGGCAATGGGCTGGGCGCTTTTATTGTGCGCCAGCTCACTGTCGGCAATATTGACAGAATCAAAAAGTATCGTTTTTTGAAAAACGGCGCCATGTACTCTATTTTTGGCCTTGGGCTTATTATGATTGTTGACAGCTTCTGTGTTTATGTTCCCCAATGGGTTACCCCTGCTAGTACCTTTATAATCGTCGGGTATTTTTTTGTAAAATCTATAGTTTACAATACACGGGAAACATGAAAGCACTTCTTTCTCAATGATGGCTGGCTGCACATACAACGGGGCTTTGTTTCTGTTGGATGGGCGCATATTTTAGATGCCTTTTGTGCTTGCCTAACAGGGTGCTTTACACTATACTGAACAAATTTAATTACGATATTTTTATTGATTTTCTATATAGATAGCCATGCAAATTACAGCTGTCATACCGGCCAGATACGGCTCTACGCGGTTTCCCGGAAAACCGCTTGCCAGTATTTGCGGCAAAACCATGATTCAGAGGGTGTATGAAAATGCCCGGCAATGCAGTCTGGTTGGTCGCGTGGTGGTGGCAACCGACAGTGATGAGATAGCCCGAGCGGTGCAACAATTCGGCGGTGAAGTATGTATGACTTCGAACATGCATGAAACCGGCACCGACCGCATCGCAGAGGCCGCGCAAAAACTTGATGCCGATCTCATTGTTAATGTTCAGGGTGATGAACCGCTGTTGCAGCCGCAGGCTATTGAGCTGGCTGTGAAGCCATTGTTGATAAACCAGCAGATTTCAATGGGGACTTTGAAAGCTCCTATTAAATCCGAGCAGGATATAGAAAATCCCAATATTGTAAAAGTCGTGACGGATACCCGCGGGCGCGCACTTTATTTTTCGCGTTCAGCCATACCGTTTGTACGAAGCCGGCAGACAGACCTTATAATGTATCGCCATATTGGACTCTACGTGTATCGCAGGGACTTTCTTCTTCAATTGACCGGGTTGCCGCAATCAATGCTTGAAAAAGCTGAAAGTCTTGAACAGCTGCGGGCTCTTGAATATGGCTTTTGCATTCATGTTGCCGAAACCGACTATGAACCCATCAGTGTTGATGTGCCGGAGGATATCGTAAAGGTAGAGCATGCTTTGCGCCAGCAGGGCAGGGCTTTGTGACAGGCAGAATTGATATATCTGGTTTTAGGGGCGTGCAATGACGACAAAGGAAGTTCAGGCAGGCACTGTAAGTATGGGCGGGGGGCAACCCCTTGTTCTCATCGCCGGTCCTTGCGTCATTGAAGGTGAGCGGGAGACATTTGCAGCGGCTGGAAAACTCAAGGAAATTGCACACGCAGCCGGCATACCCTTTATTTTTAAAGCTTCCTATGATAAAGCCAACCGCACGTCGCTTAGGTCCTATCGCGGCCCCGGCCTGAAGGCCGGCTTGGAAATTCTTAAGGGTATCAAAGATGAATTCAGCCTCCCGATTCTTTCCGATGTTCATCGGTTTGAGCAAATCGGGCCAGCCGCTGAGGTTCTTGATGTGCTGCAAATTCCGGCATTTTTATGCCGTCAGACAGACTTTATTATTGAGGTTGCCAGCGCGGGAAAAACAGTCAATATTAAAAAGGGGCAGTTTTTGTCGCCCCATGATATGATGCCCGTGCTTGACAAGGCGCTGTCAAGCGGCAACCACAACATTATTGTAACTGAGCGGGGGGCAAGCTTCGGCTATAATAATCTCGTGGTTGACATGCGTGGTCTGGTTATTATGCGAAACATGGGTTATCCTGTGGTATTTGATGCAACCCATAGTGTACAGCTGCCGGGTGGGCAGGGGACTGCCTCCGGCGGGGACCGGCAGTTTGTTGCGCCATTGTCCCGCGCAGCTGTTGCAGCTGGCATAGATGCGCTGTTTCTGGAGGTGCATGAACATCCTGATGCAGCCTTGTGCGACGGACCAAACTCCGTGCCGATTGCTGATCTGCCGGAACTGCTCAGGCAAATTTTGAATATTGATAAAGCATGCAAGGGGTAAACGGTGCTGGATCGGGCAAGGAAAGTATTCGCAATAGAAGCCGAGTCGATACTGAAACTGCAGGACAGACTTGATGAAAATTTCATCAAAGCGGTTAATATGCTGCTTGTCTGCACTGGTAAGGTGATTGTAATCGGTATAGGAAAATCAGGCATCATCGGTCGTAAAATCGCCTCTACGTTTGCCTGTTCCGGAACACCGGCCTTTTTTTTACATCCTGCCGAGGGTATTCATGGAGATATCGGCATGATGTCGCCAGACGATGTGGTGCTTGCCATATCCAATAGCGGTGAGACTGATGAAGTGCTTAAGGTGCTGCCCATGGTTAAACGCATGGGGCTTCCCCTTATCGTGCTTACGGGCAACAGCGAATCAATGCTGGCCCGAAACGGCGACGTAGTGCTTGATATCGGGGTGAAAGAAGAAGCCTGTATTCTGAACCTCGTGCCCACTGCTTCAACAGCAGCAACTATGGCCATGGGTGATGCTCTTGCCATTTCAGTGCTTGAGCGTCGGGGATTCAATGAAGAAGATTTCGCCATGCTGCATCCCGGCGGGGCGCTTGGTAAGAAGCTGTTGTTGCGCGTGGAAGATCTCATGCATGTCAGTGATGCCGTGCCCATGGTGTCTCAAGAGGATTCAATGAAAGTTGTGCTTATTGAGATGACATCCAAACGCATGGGGATAACCGGAGTGTGCGATAGCTGTGAGAATTTTGTTGGCGTTATAACAGACGGTGATTTGCGTCGGGCTCTTGAAAAACGCTGTGATATACTTTCGGAAAAAGCCCGGGATGTGATGACCCTGTCTCCTAAAACCGTTACAAAGAACGCCCTTGCCGCTGCTGCGCTTCGGTTAATGGAGCGGCATGCCATCACATCTCTTTTTGTGCTGTCTGAGGCGGAGCCAAAAAAGGTTGAAGGCCTTATACATCTTCATGATATACTGAAAGCAGGTATTGTCTGAACCCGTTGGCTGTTAACTGATGGATATTACGCAAAAGGCACAGCTCGTAAAATTGCTTATTCTTGATGTCGATGGAGTTATGACCGACGGCAAGGTCGTCTATACCGACAGCGGCGAAGAGTTGAAATTTTTTGACAGCCGTGACGGACACGGCATCAAGATGCTTATGCGCACAGGCATAGAGGTTGCAATCATAACCGGGCGGATTTCAAAGGCTGTGGAGCACAGGGCCGCAAATCTGGGAATTGCCATGGTGTATCAAAAGGCGTTGAATAAAATTGAGGCCTATGAGGAAATTGCTGCTTTGAAAAGCCTTGCCGATACGGAGATCTGTGCCATTGGAGATGATTTGCCCGATATACCTCTTTTGCGCCGGGCAGGGCTTGCGGTAGCCGTACCGGGTGCTGTAGATGAGGTTCGGTTGTCGGCCCATTATACGACACGTCATGCCGGTGGAGATGGCGCTGTACGGGAAGTATGTGATCTGATTATGAAGGCGCAGGGCTCGTGGCAAGCCGTTATATCGCGCTATTACTGAAGTCCAGCAACTTGTTGAAATGCATAAATGCTTTGTAATACTTTGTGAGACCTGAATGAACACTATAAAAAAAATTCGTTTCATACTTTTATTTGTTGTCGCCGTAGCGGTTTCAGTCGTCGTCGGGATGGCGATCGGCACCAAGAAGCAGCAGATTGTCATTAAAACCGATACTCCCCAAACAGTAAAGTCCGGTCCGAGTGTTGAGCTGAAAAATGTTGCATACTCAACAACAAATAATGATAATTTTAAAGAGTGGGATTTAACCGCGGAATCCGCCCAGTACTTACAAGCCGAGAAGCGCGTTATTCTTGAAAATCTTTTAGTTAATGTTTACCGCCCCAATGGTAAGATATATATAATACGGGGCCAACATGGGGATTTAAATACGGAATCCCGGGACATAAAGATGCATGGCGCCATATGGGGCGTCATGCCCGACAATACAACCATACAGACCGAAACCATCGATTATGAGCATGCTAAAAGACTTATAACAACGCAGGATAAGATTTTTATAAAGCGAAACGGGAAGTTTGCCTTGGAAGGAAAAGGCATGATAATAGATATGGCTAATGAAAAAATGACAATTTTAAGTAATGTAAAGGCGCTGGGGAGCAAATGAAAAAAAATATCTTAATTGCTATTTTACTGGTTGTACAGCTTGTGCCCTTTGCGGCGCGAGCCGAGCAGGATATTGCGGTGAGTGCAGCTGTCCTGCCGTTTGAATCATTCAGCGGGGAGCAGAAAACATCGGTTGGGCGCGATGTTGCAGTCAGGCTCCTGCAGCAGCTTTCCTTAAATCCGCTTATTGTGACGCCGGATATACAGGACATGAAAGCAGTCTTTGCAAAGGAGGATTTTGCAACACCCAGCGAGGACAGGCTGAAGGATGTTGCAAAACAGCTGAATGTTAATTTTCTGCTGTTTGGAAGCGTCACAACAGTAAAGGATGCAGTCAGTATTGATACTCAGGTTTTTTATAATTTTCCGGGAGACAACTATTTCAAAACGTATGCCGAAGGGCCTGAGCTTGAAAAAGTGATAGAAGAGCTTACCCGCAAGATCGAGCAGGAGCTGCTTGATAAGGCATCTGTGATTCCTGCAGCACAGCGGCCTAAAGTGAAAACGAAAAAGAAATTCGTTTCGCCGGCAGGTGCCGCTGATGCAGCAGACTATGAAAAGACTGTTAACCGGGAAATTGCTGATGAGCAAGAGCTGGAGGATGCTGAAGTGAGACATGTTAAGGCTTCAGAATCTCAACAGCTCGAGGATATGGAAGACGTCAATGCTCCAAAGCAAGCAGTGTCTAAAAAGAATAGAAAATCCGTTGAGCAGACTGCAGGCATGGAGAAGTCCGCTGGTCAGTCATCGGCACTGAAGGATGGGAAGAAGCAGGATGACGGCGATAGAAAAACAGATAGTCTGCCATTAAAACTTAATCAGCCGGTAAATATAAGCTCTGATGCCCTGGAGTACAGCAACAAGGACAATAGTGCAATTTTCCGGGGGAATGTGGTTGCACGGCAGGGCGATATGGTCATGTTTGCCGATCAGATGGAAGCAACATATGCCGGCAAGTCCGGGGAGAAGAATGAAAGAGGCGGAATCAAGGAATTGACCGCTACCGGCAATGTAAAAATTATACAGGGAGAACGAATCGCCACAGGGCAAAAAATTGTTTTTTACGGCGATGAACAGAAAATCGTCGCAACAGGCAATCCGCGCGTGTGGCAGGGCGACAATGTAATAGTTGGCAGTAAAATAACGGTCTATCTGAAGCAGGACCGGAGCGTTGTCGAGGGCACCAATCAGGACCGTGTGAGCGCAACCATTTATCCCAAGGAAAAAACAGGAAAAAAGAAGTAAAAAATTCTATACTTATAATCAGTGCAATTGACTGGAAATGTTATTGCATGCAGATTTTGACGTGAAAGGTATTGATGAGTCAGCTCAGATCAGAAGGTCTTGTAAAAATATTCGGTAAAAAAAAGGTTGTAGACACTATCTCCATCGAGGTGAACAGGGGAGAGGTCGTGGGGCTTCTTGGACCCAATGGAGCGGGTAAAACAACAACTTTTTATATGCTGGTAGGAATATATAAGCCTGATGCCGGCAGAGTTTACTTTAACGCAGACGATATAACAGACTCTCCGATGTATATGCGGGCGCGCAAGGGCATTACCTATCTGCCACAGGAAACGTCAATATTCCGCAAGCTCACGGTTGAAGAAAACATTATGGCCGTGCTGGAAACGCTGCCGATAACGCGTGAGGAAATGCAGGAGCGTCTTGAGGAGAACTTGCGGGAGCTCAGCATAGCACATATTGCCAAGCGAAAAGCCTACCTGCTTTCCGGCGGCGAGAGACGGCGCGTTGAAATTACCCGGGCTCTGGTGACCTCGCCACAGTTTATTCTTTTCGATGAACCATTTACCGGCGTCGATCCGATAGCTGTTCAGGATATTCAAAATATTATTCTGCGCCTGAGCGCTAAAGGCATCGGTGTGCTTATATCCGACCATAATGTGCGCGAAACTCTTAATATCTGTAAACGAGCCTATATTATATATGAAGGCCGCGTGCTGGAAGCTGGTGAGCCTGAGAAGATTGTTCAAAGCAGCAGCGCCCGTGCCATATATCTGGGCGAAAAATTCAGCATGTGATAGTTGTCCGGCATGGAACTCAAGCAACAACTTAAACTTTCTCAACAGCTGGTCATGACACCTCAGCTGCAGCAGGCCATTAAGCTTCTGCAGCTATCGCGCCTTGAGCTTTCCGATCTTATCGCCCAGGAGATCAATGAAAACCCCGTGCTTGATGAAACGCTGTCTCAGGAGCCTGAGGCAAAAGATGACGGCGGCGACCGGATTGACGAGCCTGCTGCAAGGGAAGAAAGAAAGACTGAGCCAACTGAGGATTTTGACTGGCGTAATTATGTCGACCGTTCGACTGGCTCTTCAGGCAGCGGCTATTTTGATGGGGGGGAGCAAGAGGACTATACACCTGCAATTACCCGCAAGACATCTTTTGCTGAACATTTACTCTGGCAGCTGCACTTATGTGACTTCGATGATCAGGGTATGGAGATCGGAGAGTACATTATCGGCAACCTTGATAAGGACGGCTATTTGCTGCTGTCGCCAGATGAGGTTGCAGGCGATCTGGGCGTCGACCGGCAGTGTGTCGAGGATGTACGCCGCAGAATTATCCGATTTGATCCTGTGGGTGTGGCCTCATGTGACCTGGCGGAGTGTCTGGCTGCTCAAGCCGAGATGCTGCCCTGCAACAGCGTGCTTATAAAGCAGATACTGCTCAGCTGCATGAAGGAGCTCGAGCGCAAGAGGTATCAAATAATTGCGAGGGATTTAAAAGTACCGCTCAAGGATGTGCTGGAAGCCTGTGAAATTATTGCCAATATGGAGCCGCGTCCGGGGCGGGCATTTAACGACAATGAAACGCAGTATGTCACCCCCGATATTTATGTCTACAAGTCCGGTGATGAGTATGTCGTGATGCTCAACGAGGATGGCCAGCCCAAGCTTCGTATTAATTCGTTTTACAAGGATATTCTTGCCGGCAATAAGGTCAGCTCTGATAAGACAAAGGAGTACATTCAGGATAAACTGCGCTCTGCGGTTTGGCTTATAAAAAGTGTTTATCATCGACAGTCGACAATTGTCAATGTTATGAAGAGTATTATCAAGTTTCAGCGCGATTTTTTCGACCAGGGCTCGGGCCATTTAAAACCACTGGTGTTGCGGGATATTGCAGAGGATTTGAGTATGCACGAATCCAATGTCAGCCGCATCACGACCAATAAATATGTTTTGACGCCGCATGGCATTTTTGAGCTGAAATATTTTTTTAATAGCGGTCTTCCTTCCGACAATGGGGAATCGATAGCCTCTGAAAGCGTTAAGAACATGATTAAAGATCTCGTCCAGAACGAGGATGCCCGTAAGCCGAGCAGCGATCAGGAGATCGTAAAAATGCTCAAGGCCAGGGGCGTTAATATAGCGCGTCGGACGGTAACGAAGTATCGTGAGATGTTGGGGGTTCTTTCCTCGTCAAAGAGGAAAAAACATATTTAACAACCTGGAGAAAGGAGTCATTATGGAGCTGACAGTAACTTTTCGTCACCTTGAGCCCAGCGATGCGTTGAGGGAGTATGTCACGGATAGAATTGCACGGATTGAAAAGTATCTGGGCAATACGTCAGAAGTGCATATCATTCTTTCTCATGAAAAACGCGCGAACATCGCCGAGGTGATTGTGCACGCCAACCGTGCTACGATTACTGCTAAAGAACAGCATGAGGACAATATGTATGCTTCAATTGATCTTGTGCTGGACAAAATAGAGCGGCAGGTTAAAAAGCATAAAGATAAAATTTCCAGCCATAAAGAACACACAAAGGCGATGCATAATATTTACTCTGCCGAGCAACCCGCAGCATCCCGGGAGCAGAGCATTGTAAAAGCAGAAAGCGTTTCTATTAAGGCTATGAGTGTTGAAAGCGCTTTGGTACAGATAGGGCAGAACAACGAAGAGTTTTTTGTTTTTAAAAATATCGATACGGAAAATGTTAATGTTCTATACAGGCGTCGTGATGGTGATTTCGGGCTTATCGAGCCTGAAAATGCATGAGAGTTCTATTGTGAATTGACAGGGGTTAATGTATGAAAATAAGTGAACTTCTGAATGAAAAGCTGGTCATTGCCGATTTGAAGGCGGGGGCCAAGCAGCAGGCGCTTGAAGAAATGGTTGCATGTTTGGCAGCCGCCAGGCATGGCATAAATGCACAAGATTTATACACTGTGCTGATTGAGCGGGAAAAGCTCGGGAGCACCGGGATCGGAAACGGCATTGCAATCCCTCATGGCAAGCTTGAAGGCCTTGACTCTATCTGTCTCGTGTTTGCACGCAGTACTGCAGGCATTGAGTTTGATTCTCTTGACGGCAAGCCTGTACACCTTATTTTTATGCTTGTCGCGCCATCAAACTCAGCGGGTGTTCATCTTAAAGCCCTTGCGCGCCTTTCCCGGCTTTTAAAGGAGAAAAATTTTCGCGATGATCTAATCGGGGCGGCTGATGCTGGATCGCTGTATGGGATAATCGTTGCGGAAGATGAAAAAATTACTGCATGATTATACAGTATTTTTCCAGTCAACAATGATATTCTGCCACCCCGCCATCTGCTTCTGGCGGGGTGCCTTCCTTCTAAAAGGTCTATGGCAAAAAAGATTGATATTATAATATTGAGTGGGCTTTCGGGCTCAGGGAAAAGCACGGCCTTGCATACGCTTGAAGACCTTGGTTTTTTTTGTGTAGATAATCTGCCGATTTTGCTTTTGCCCATGTTTATAGATTTATGCCAGAACTCAACTTTTGATATTTCCCGTGCTGCGCTTGTAATGGATGTGCGCGAGCGCAATTTCTTGAAGGATTTCCAGCCCACATTTGAAAAGTTGCGCCAGGCCAATCACGCTCCCCTGCTTATTTATCTTGAGTGTGCCGATACCGTTCTCGTGCAGCGTTTCAGCGAGACGCGGCGGCAGCACCCCTTGAGCGAAAGCGGGATGGTGCTTGATGGAATCAGGCGCGAACGCGCATTGCTCAAAGAGATTAAATCTATGGCCGATAGCGTCATCGACACGTCTGAATGGAATGTTCATGAGCTGAAAAAGACCATTGAAAAGTATTTTAACGGTATATCAAAGCGCGATATGGCCGTAACATTTCTGTCGTTTGGTTTTAAATACGGCGTACCGCATGAGGCTGATATCGTGCTTGACGTGCGATTCATGCCCAATCCATATTTCATCCCGGAACTTAAAAATAGCACAGGAAATGATGGTCTGGTCGTGGAGTATGTTCTGCGCAGGCAGGAAGCTCGCGAGTTTGTGGAGCGTCTTCAGGGTTTTTTGTCTTTTCAGCTGCCGCTGTTTGAGCGGGAAGGCAAGTCCTATCTCACTGTAGCCATCGGCTGTACGGGCGGCAAGCATCGCTCAGTTGTGGTTGCAAATATTTTGAGGGACTTTTTCTTAACGGATCGTCCCGGTGTTTCATCTCATCACCGGGATATTGATAAAGAATAAAAAAACCGCTTCCCTCACAGCGGCAACCGAGTGGCTTGAAAGGAGTATGTGACGAATGATTGGAATTGTACTTGTCGGACATTGCAGACTTGCCGATGAATTATACCGGATAGTAAAAAATATTGTTGGCGACATCGATAATATCCGCCCTGTTAATTTTGAACCTGATGAATCACCTGACGATTCTATGAAAAAAGTTGCAGCAGCAATTCAGCAGGTCAACAAGGGAAAAGGGGTGCTGGTGCTGACGGATATGTTTGGCGGCACACCCTCCAATCTCAGTCTGTCGTTTCTGGAAGAAGGCAAGGTCGAGGTTCTTACCGGTGTCAATCTGCCAATGCTTATACGCCTGATTACGCTGCGAAGCAATGGCAGAGAGCTTTCAGAGCTGGCACGTGAATTAAAGGTATACGGCCAAAAAAATATTTGCATTGCAAGTGAACTGTTGCAGCAGCAAAAGCAGGCAGGCAATTAGCATGTGCGCTGCCGATCTTGTTCCCCTTCGCAGCATTATGATCGCTCACATGCAAGAGCAACATCTTGATGCTGTTGCCGCAATTGAGGCGGATGTTTTTTTAGACCCGTGGTCGCGAACAATGTTTTTTCAGGACCTGAAGTCCGCCCATGGGCAGAGCTTTGCAGCCTTCAAGGATGAAACGGTTGTCGGGTATGTGAATGCCTGGATCGTCTGTGATGAATGCACTATTAACCGTATTGCCTGCAGCAGGAAAAATCAAGGCGCCGGCATCGGAGCACAGCTTCTTCGGCACCTGATAGATGCGGCGGTACAACGGGGAGCCAAGACTTTTTTTCTTGAAGTGCGCGTGTCAAATACTGCAGCACAGCAGTTTTATGAAAAAGCGGGTTTTGTCAAGACAGGATTGCGCAAGGCCTATTATCCCGATACGCGTGAAGACGCCGTTCTTATGAGTATGACGGCAGCATCTTCGCCATGGGTTTCCGCAAAAAGGATTGTTTCCGCCATGCATATCGCAGAACTGGCATCTAAAAAAGAGGTTATACCGGGCACGTTCCATTTTGTCCTGAAGTCAGCAGCGCTTGCTTCTCAGGCCTCTCCGGGTCAGTTTGTGATGCTGCAGGTCCATAACAGCACTGAACCTCTCCTGCGCCGGCCGATAAGCCTGTGCGGTGCCGGAAACGATGCGGTTGAAATACTATTTCAGGTGAGGGGCAGGGGCACCCAAATTATGGCTTCATGGGAGCCAGGCCGCAGGGTTGATGTCCTGGGGCCGCTCGGGAATGGATTTATCGTGAAAAAAAATATCCGCAAAGCTTTCATTGTTGCAGGCGGCATTGGAGCTGCCCCGCTTTTGCACCTGGCCAGGCATATGAAAAACATGCATGCTGCGATTGAAGTCGATTTTTTTATGGGCACAAAAATCCATAGAGATTTTGCAATGATTAACGGGATTTTGCCGGAGACATGCGCGGGTCATTTTGCTTCGGAAGATGCCCTTGCTCCATACACCGGGCTCGTGACAGATGCTTTTGCCGGGTATCTGCGTGAACATGAATTTGATAGTAAAGAAGCAGCAATATACAGCTGCGGACCTGAACCGATGCTGAAGACCGTGGCAGGGATCGCTCAGGGATACGGCATGCCATGCCAGGTCTCTCTTGAGTCTCATATGGCCTGCGGCGTGGGTGCTTGCCTGGGCTGTGTGGTAGAGACCAGAGACGGCTTTAAGCGTGTCTGTGCCGATGGCCCGGTTTTTGATAGCAGTGAACTGGACTGGAATCATGATTGACAAAGCTGCAGATCTCAGCGTTAGCATAGCCGGCATCAGGATGAAGAACCCACTGATGGTTGCCTCCGGAACATTCGGCTATGGTGAGGCGTATTCCTCGTTTATAGATAATAATATTCTGGGCGCCATAATCACCAAGGGCATATCCCTTAAGCCTTCAAGGGGCAATCCGCCGCCTCGCATTGTTGAGACCCCCTCGGGCATGCTTAATGCCATCGGGCTCCAGAATGTTGGCCTTGAGGTTTTTATCAAAGAGAAGATGCCCTATCTGCGGCAGTTCGATACGCCGGTGATTGTCAATTTTTATGGTTCTTCAATTGATGACTATGCCGAACTTGCAGGGCTTCTAAGCGATGTAGATGGCATAGCCGGGCTGGAGGCAAATATTTCCTGCCCCAATATCAAGGCGGGCGGCATCAGCTTTGGCACTGATGCGGCCATGGCATCAAAGGTTACCGGAGAAATCCGCAAGGCAACAAAACTGCCGCTTATTGTCAAACTCACGCCTAATGTGACAGATATTGGCACTATAGCCAGATGCGTTCAGGATGCGGGCGCTGACGCTGTGTCACTTACCAATACCTTTACCGGTATGGTCGTGGATATCCATACCCGCAAACCCGTTCTCGCCAATTGCACGGGAGGGCTTTCCGGGCCTGCCATAAGGCCCCTGGCACTTCGCATGGTATGGGAGGTTCTGAAAAAAGTCTCAATTCCCGTAATTGGCCTTGGGGGCATCATGACGGCGCAGGACGCGCTGCAGTTTTTAATAGCCGGCGCTCAGGCCTTTCAGATCGGCACAGCGCTTTTCGTGAATCCTCAAGCCCCTTATGATATTTTGAAGGGGATTCAATCTTATTTGCAGAAGGAAAAGTTCTCGTCACTTTCTGATGTGGTAGGAAGCATGCAGCAATGATAGAGCGTAAAAAGACACATCAAATCAGGGTTGGTTCTGTTGCGGTCGGGGGCGGAGCGCCGGTGAGTGTTCAGTCCATGACAAATACCGATACCCGCGATGCCAAAGCCACGGTTGCTCAGATCAGACGGCTTGTTCGGGCGGGCTGTGATATCATACGGGTTGCCGTACCCGATGAAGCGGCTGCTGCAGCGCTGCCGGCCATTGTCAAGGGCTCGGTGATCCCGGTGATAGCCGATATCCATTTCAATTATCGACTTGCCCTGTCGGCCATTGATGCCGGCGTTCACGGCATACGGATCAATCCCGGCAATATCGGAAGCAGGCAGCGCCTTGCCGAAGTCGTAAAGCAGGCGGCGGCCAGTAATCTGTCCATTCGCGTCGGGGTCAATGCCGGCTCGCTTGAGAAACATATTTTGAGGAAATACGGCCATCCTGTTGCGGAAGCGCTTGTGGAAAGCGCTCTTGCCAATGTGCGTCTTGTCGAGGATATGCATTTCAATCAGATAAAAATTTCCATCAAGTCGTCCGATGTGCTGACAACCGTAAAAGCCTACCGGCTGCTGTCAAAGAAGACACGCTATCCCCTGCACATAGGCGTTACTGAAGCAGGAACCCTTTTCTCAGGCACAATAAAATCAGCTATCGGTCTTGGTATTTTGCTTGCCGAGGGCATTGGCGATACCCTGCGAGTCTCCCTTTCTGCTGATCCTGTTGAGGAAGTACGCGCAGGCTTTGAGATGCTTAAATATCTTGGCATACGCCGCCGGGGCCCGGAACTTATTTCCTGCCCCACCTGCGGCAGGCGTCAGATTGATGTCATCTCTATGGCAAAAAAGATTGAAAAAAAGCTTGCTGACTTCCCCCATCCCCTCAAAATTGCCATCATGGGTTGCGAGGTCAATGGGCCGGGCGAGGCAAAAGAGGCTGATATCGGTATTGCCGGCAGCCGCGCCACAGGGGTGATTTTTAAGAAGGGCAAAATCATCAGGAAATGTCCCAAGGACATGCTGATGGATGAGTTTATGAAAGAAATAATGGCTTTTTCTGAAAACATATGAGCTGCAATACGTAAAGGAGAAGACAGATGCGGTATTCCCAGATATTGATTCCAACGCTTCGAGAAGATCCTGCTGAAGCCGAAGTTGCCAGCCACCGCCTGATGATGCGCGCGGGCATGATCCGCAAGCTTGCCGCGGGAATTTATGCAACATTGCCCCTGGGGCAGCGTGTCATGCAGAAGACCGCTCAGATAGTGCGGGAGGAGATGAACCGTGCAGGCGGCCAGGAGGTTTTTTTGCCTTTTGTTCAGCCGGCGGAGCTCTGGATCGAAAGCGGCCGGTGGGAGGTTTACGGCAAGGAAATGCTGCGCATCAAAGATCGCAGCGACCGTCAGTTTTGCCTTGGGCCGACGCATGAAGAGGTCATCACTGATATTGTTCGCGCGACGGTTAATTCCTACCGGCAGCTTCCGATTAATCTTTATCAGATCCATATAAAGTTTCGCGACGAGATACGGCCGCGGTTCGGGATGATGCGCGCCCGTGAGTTCATCATGAAGGATGCCTACAGTTTCGATATCGACGAACAGGGAGCCGAAGAAAGTTATCGGAAGATGCAGGAAGCCTACAGCAGGATTTTTAACCGGCTTGGGCTAAAATTCAGGGCAGTTGAGGCTGATACAGGCCCTATCGGCGGTAATTTTTCGCACGAGTTTATGGTGCTTGCCGACACGGGTGAGGATATCATCGTGACCTGCACTGGCTGTGAGTATGCAGCCAATACGGAAAAGGCTGAGATTGCGCAGCCGGCGGCTAAGCCCGTTGATTCCGCTGTTTTCAAAGAGCTCATGCGGGTTCAAACACCCAATATGCGCACCATTCAAGAGGTGGCCGGTTTTTTGAATATTGAGCCAAAGGACTTGATTAAGACACTGGTTTTTACCAGCCCCCAGGGTCCCGTGGTTGCTCTTGTGCGGGGCGATCATGATATCAATGAGGTGAAGCTGCGCAATTATCTTAAGTGCGAAACGCTTGAGCTTGCTGATGAAGATGGTATAGAAAAAATTACCGGTGCTCCGCGGGGTTTTGCCGGCCCGACCGGTATGAAGACTGTGCGCATGGTGGCTGATTTTGGACTTCAGGGGTGTTGCAACATGGTGACCGGCGGCAATGAGCGTGATGTGCATGTCAAAAATGTGAATTTCGAGCGGGATTTCCCGGTCAGCGAATTTGCTGACATTCGTTCGGCGCAGGCAGGTGATATGTGCCCCCGCTGCGGCAAGACGCTTGCAACCACGCGCGGTATCGAGGTCGGGCATATCTTCAAGCTTGGCACCAAATACAGCACTGCAATGAACTGCAGCTATCTTGACCAGCAGGGCAAACCGCAACCGATGATCATGGGCTGTTATGGTATTGGCGTGGGGCGAACGGTTGCCGCAGCAATTGAGCAGTCGCATGATGAAAACGGGATTATATTTCCTGAGTCGATTGCGCCGTTTGCAGTTATCGTGGTGCCGGTCAACACAAATGATGCTGCACAGATGGATATTGCACTCAATCTCTACAACGGGCTTGCCGCCCAGGGATTGGAAGTGTTGCTTGACGACCGGGACGAGCGGCCCGGCAGCAAGTTCAAAGATGCAGACCTGATAGGAATCCCCCTTCGGGTTATTGTCGGCAAGAATGCCGTAGAAAAGAACCAGGTTGATATAAAGGAGCGCAGGGGCGGAGATATGCGGCAGGTTGCAATCTGCGATGCTGTTGCCGTCATTGCGCGCCGGCTAAAACATCCGGAGTTATGAACCAACCCAATATTGTCCGTATAAACGATATCATTGAGCAGGTTCTATCCTATCATCCTGAGGCCGATACCGGGCTTTTGCAGAGAGCATATGTCTATTCGGCCAAGGTGCATCATGGGCAGAAGCGCCTCTCCGGTGAGCCGTATCTGATACATCCGCTGGGCGTGGCCAGAATTCTTGCCGATTTAAACCTTGACGAATATACGGTTTCCACCGGCCTACTACATGATACTGTTGAAGACACGTACGCCACGCTTGGTGAAATTGAAAATATTTTCGGCCATGAGGTGTCCTTTTTAGTTGATGGTGTAACTAAAATAAGCAAAATTGCCAGCACGAGCCATGAGGATCGTCAGGCGGAAAATTTCCGCAAAATGATTCTTGCCATGTCCAAAGATATACGCGTTATTCTTGTCAAACTCGCCGACCGCCTGCACAATATGCGTACCCTGCAGTATGTCCCTCCGGATAAACAGAAAAAAATAGCCCATCAAACACTTGACATTTATGCACCGCTGGCAAATCGTCTGGGATTGTACGAGATCAAGCGTGAGCTTGAAGACCTGGGATTGAGCTACACACAAACCGAGATGTATCTGGATATTGAGAGTAATCTTGTTGTCACTGCGGAACAGCGGAAGAAATATGTTTCCGAAGTCATAGCTATTATAGAGGAAAAGCTCCAGGAATTCGGGATCAGAGCAGCTGTGCAGGGGCGTCCCAAACATATTTTCAGCATCTACAACAAGATGGTTGATCAAAACCTTAACTTTGCCGAAATCTATGACATCATGGCATTTCGCATCATCGTTGTTTCCCGCCAGGAATGCTATGAAGTGCTTGGCATAATTCATTCGATATGGAAACCGGTGCCGGGGCGGTTTAAGGACTATATTTCCATGCCCAAAGCCAATATGTATCAGTCTCTGCACACTACGGTGATCGGACCCTATGGCCAGAGGATTGAGATTCAGATTCGCACCGATGATATGGATCGTATAGCAAAGCATGGTATTGCCGCTCACTGGCGCTACAAGGAAGGCCGCCATATTCAGCAGAAAGACGACGAACGGTTCGCCTGGCTGCAGCAGGTGATGGAAACGCAGAGTGAGCTAAAGGATTCACGGGATTTTCTTCAAGCATTTCGGGTAGATGTCTTCCCTGATGAGGTCTATGTGTTCACACCGGCAGGCAAGGTAATTGAGCTGCCCAAGGGGGCAACCCCTGTCGATTTTGCGTATCGTATTCATACAAGCGTCGGCCATAAGTGTATCGGCGCTAAAGCCAATGGCAACATCGTCCCGCTGCGCTATGAGCTTAAAACCGGGGATATGGTTGAAATTCTCACCCTTGCCAACCACATGCCGAGCCGGGACTGGCTTAAATTTGTAAAAACTACGCGCGCGCGCAGTAAGATTCACCAGTTCGTCAAACAGCAGGAGCGGGAAAGAAGTCTCGCCCTGGGGCGGGATATATGCGAACGGGAGTTGCGAAAGCATAAGCTGACGACCGCAAGCCTTCAGAAAGAGGCCGATGTATTTGCCTGTGCCGGCAGGGATGTGAAAACGCTGGATGATCTTTTTGCCGCTGTCGGGCAGGGCCGCGTGAGCGTTAAGCAGCTGATTAACCGCCTTCTGCCAAAAGAACAGGCCGTTGATAAAAAACATGATAAGGAATATGGTGTCTCAGCCGATAAAAAAGCCACCGATAAGGCGGGCAGGGGCATACGTATTAATGGAATTGATGATCTGATGGTGCGCTACGGTAAATGCTGTAACCCTGTTCCGGGAGATGCTATTCGGGGTTTTATTACCAGGGGAAGAGGGGTCACGGTGCATACCGCTGCATGCCCCTTTCTTGAAAGCTCTGACCCCGAACGGGTTATTGATGCTCAGTGGGATGAGAGCTCGAAACATTTGGCATCCGTGCCCGTTGAGGTCATCTGCGAAGACATGAAAGGGATTCTTGCAGATATTACCTCAGCTATTTCAACTACGGGTATCAATATCATAAATGCCCGCATTCGAACAACTCCTGACAAAAAAGCCATCAATATCTTTGAGGTCGAAATCGGCAATTTGAAGCAGCTCGATACGGTCATAACTTCAATCAGGAAAGTCAAGGGCGTGCTCAAGGTGACCAGGCTGCGCTCCTAAAGGCCTCTCTATGCCGTGGCTGTTTCCGCCTTTGGGGCTGTTTTGCGCACAGGCTTCTGAATAAAGCCGGAGCGGATGCAGCGTGTGCAAACATATGCGCGTTTTGTTGCTCCATTCTCTACCGTGCGTACTTTTTGAATATTGGGCTGCCAGACTTTTTTGGTTTTGTTGTTGGCATGACTGACCTGGTTCCCAACCTGACGGCCTTTGCCGCAAATGCTGCATATGCGTGACATCGTTTTGTAAACCTCCATGTAATTGATCAACAATTTTGAATCGTTACGGATTATACCGCTAAATAGTACTGTAGAGTACTGTTGCCTTTGAGAATTATTAAAAATATCATAATAAGCAATTTTTTTCAAATAAAAAATTGACTGAGTTGCACGTATGGCTGGCTATGAAATTTTCTTGTGCAGCACGAGAGATATGCTGTTGCCTGAATCATTGAATTTGACTTCGTCAAATATTTGCCGGATGAGGAAAATACCGCGACCGTGAGGTTTGTCAATAAAGCCTTCGGTGGTTGGATTAACAAGAGCAGCGTAATCAAAGCCCGAACCTTCATCAGTTATGGTAAATTGCGCCATGTTTGCAGTAATAAAGCTCTGAATAGTTACTTTTCTTGATGCAAATGCCGGATCATGCAGGCGTTTTTCTTTCATGCCTGTAAATGATGCCATTCCACCCCTGCCTGATAATTTGAGGGTTGAATCAAGCTCCAGATTGCCGTGCTCAACGGCATTTATGAGCGTTTCGTAGATTGCCATTGTCACGCTTTTCAGGCAGGCTGTGTCGACAAGCGCTATTTGATCAAGGGGGTCGGTCAGGTATGTCGCAAGGTCGCTTACATACAGTTCACCGGTTGGGATGGCAAAATGCCTGGCTTCCTGGATAAGGTATTTGCCTGCCGTATAGAGGGCGTTTTTCCGTTTGTTAAGGTCCAGAACTTTGTTGATCGTTTCAAAGACTTTATCAAACCTGATCGGTTTGGTAATAAAATTTATTGCACCAAGGCGAAGCGCCTCTACAGCGTTCTCAATGGTTGCATGACCTGTGATAATAAGTACAGGCAGCAAAGGTTTTTTTAGTTTGATGGCTTTGAGAAGCTCCAGCCCGTTCATTCCCGGCATGGAGATGTCACTTATTACCAGATCAAATACATTCCGACCTATTTGCAGCAGCGCTTCTTTACCGTTTGCTGCGGTTGTGCAGCAGTAGCCTGCTTTGCATAGCTGCAGTTCAATCAGATGGGTGATTGTGGGATTGTCGTCCACAACCAGAAAATGAAGCGGAACGGAGTGTTTTGTGGTGTGCAGTGCTGAAGGCATTATGGGCTGTGATCAGTATGCCGGGTCCGCAGTATGTGCCCGGTCAATTATGTTTGTTGCGCAAGTAATCAAGAGCATCTTTCTCAGTGTCGCATATGATGAGTCGTTTGTTAAGGTGCGTACGGTCAAAAATATCTTTGACGGCATCCCTGATTCCGTAGAGAATAAGGTAGCCGTTTTTTTCCTTGATATCTCTATAGAGCGAAATGAGCGTGCCGATACCCATGCTGGAAATATAATCGACGTTTTCGAAATCAACCAGCACATCGACATTTCCCGGAATAATCTGTTTTTCAACAGCTATCATAAGCTCGTCGGATTTCTGGCCATCAAGATTTCCGGCAATTTTGACGACGGCATGGGAATTTTCAATCATGTTTGTGTTCATAGATACCTCGGAAATTGATATTAATTTATTCACAGGTCTGCACGATGCAGACGTTTGAATTATGATTGACGGGTCAGCAACTTTCTCATATTATAACAAATGTTTACTAAGGGCCCCCATGGTATTTGTCATAACAAAACGTTTATACCATGGCAACGGTGAGGCTTGCAGCACGTTTTTTTAAGAACTAACACCCATATATCCGAGAATAAGTATATATTAAATATTATACCAGACAATTTTCAAGAGCACTGTTTTTTTATTAAAATATTTTGCACAGAGCAACTCTGAAAATAATATTTATAAAGGAGTATATATGGTTGATAATAAACGCGAAAGCCCCCGTATAGCAACAAACATCGAAATAAAGTTTCGGGAAAAGGGTTCTTTTGTACGATCGTATATGCTTAATGTGAATAATGGAGGTCTTTTCCTGAAGACTGAAAAACCTTTGTCTATTGATGCCGAAGTTACGATGCGCATACAACTGCCCGATGATCCGGAGACTATGACTGTTGAAGGCCGTGTTGTTTGGACAAATAAGAAATCAAAGGTCTTTCCTTTGGGTATGGGCATACAGTTCACTCAAATCACGCCAGAACATAAGGATAAAATAAAGGCTTTTGTTGATGCAAACCTCAAGGAGATAAAAAGTTTATCAATAATGTAGAAGCTCTGCATGTGAGTGCGGTTATAGCATTTTCACAATGTTCTGGCATATGTGTCAGCTGTTAATTGTTTAATTTTTATATCTGCTGCAGCTTGCAATTCTTACGGGAACGGAAACCTGTTCGGATTTTTGCCATATAAAACAGTATCTTAATAGCGGGTCTGCGTGTCATCTGAAAAAAATGCTCCAAAAGTCGGTGTTGCAAGCGCAATTGCGCTGGTGATTGCAAATATGATAGGTACTGGGGTTTTTACGTCCCTTGGGTTTCAGCTCGACGGCATTAAGCACCTCCTGCCAGTGCTTCTGCTGTGGGTGATAGGGGCTATTGCAGCACTGTGCGGGGCCATGGTCTATGGCGAGCTTGGAGCCGCCATGCCCCGCTCGGGAGGCGAGTACCACTATCTTTCCAAAATATATCACCCGTCGGTGGGGTTTCTTTCCGGCTGGATTTCGGTCTTCGTCGGTTTCCCCGCGCCTATCGCACTGGCTGCGATGGCTTTTGGCGCCTATTTTACAGGTGTGTTTCCTATTGCTTCACCCCAGATGCTGGCCGTAACAGCGCTTGTTGTTCTGACACTGATCCAATGCCTGGGTGTTACAATCGGCACATCTTTCCAAAATATTTTTTCGTCATTCAATGTCATCCTGATATTGTTGTTAGTGGTAGCCGGGCTGTTTTTTTCAGAAAAAAGTGTTCCGGTGCGGCTCACATTGGATGCCGGGGTTCTCAGGGATATTGTATCGCCCGCATTTGCCGTCTCGCTGGTCTATGTTTCCTATGCATTTTCAGGCTGGAACGCCTCGGCCTACATCGCCGGCGAAATCAACCGGCCACAGAAAAATTTGCCGCTGTCATTGTGCCTGGGAACGGCGCTGGTGGCGGTGCTGTATCTGCTGCTTAACTATACTTTTATGGCAACAGCAACGGTGGGTGAGCTTGCCGGTCAGATTGATGTGGGCTATATTTGCGCAGGGAATATTTTCGGCCCCCGCGGCCGGGATATTGTTGGGTGCATCATTTCAGTGCTGCTGGTATCCTCCATAAGCTCATTTATTTTTGTCGGCCCGCGCATCATGCAGGTGATCGGCGAAGACTACCCCCTTTTGGGGCGCTTCTCCCTCCGGACCAGGCAGGGCGTTCCTCTGGCTGCGATGCTGTTCCAATCCATTATCAGCCTGGTACTTGTAACCACGTCATCTTTTGAAACGGTGCTTGTATATGTCGGTTTTGCACTTAATGTATGCACGTTTCTAACCGTGCTTGGAGTTTTTGTGTGCCGCATGCGCTTCCCCGATATGCCCAGGCCTTACAAAACCTGGGGCTATCCCGTAGTGCCGATTATTTTTTTGCTGATTATGGGATGGAATCTTGTTTATCTGCTTCTGGAGCGGCCCGTTGCTTCTGTTGCAGGCATACTGACCATGCTTCTGGGTCTCGTTTTTTATTTTGCGATCGGGGCTGTGAAACCACATAAAGATGCAGAGAGGGAAATAGTATGAGCAGATGCAGAGTACTTTTTTTTGTGATGCTGATTGTGCTGGTATCGGCAGGGGCTCTACCATGCGATGCGCAGCAGGGGCTGCCATCTGCAGCAGATAATCAATCGGGACTCGCGGCCCTTCCCGGCACAAAAAACCAGAAGCAGCCTCTTGATCGCTATAATGATGTGGCGCTGTATATTGCGGGTATGAAAGTTTCGGAAAAAAGCGATTTGTACAGCCTGACTAAAAATCCCACATGGCAGCATTATGCATCGGTCACCAGCGACACATGGAGCAGCTTTACTAAAACAAAAATAAGAAAAATAGCCGACTGGGCTCAGGCTGAAATACCGGACATCAACAGGGATTGCCGCACCCTTTTCTACCCCTTCAGCGGCCCTGATTTTCTTTATGCGCACTCATTTTTTCCTCATGCCGATACTTATATTCTTTTAGGCCTTGAGCCTGTGGGCACCATCCCTGAACCGGAAAAGCTTCAAGGTGATAAATTGGGATCTTTTTTTAGAATGCTTGACAAATCAATATCCGATGCTCTGACGCTCAGCTTCTTCAGGACAAACGATATGGCCGACGATATAAATCATCAGCTTATTGCGGGAACGACCCCCGTGCTGATGCTCTTTCTTGCGCGCACGGGCAACCAGATAGTGGATATTCGTTTTTTTGATCCCGACGATAACGGAACAATCACGTATCGTGATGCCTGCCGGGATACCAATGGAAAAAGAACCCTTGCAAGGGGGGCTGAATTTATCTTTAGAGGCAAGGGCGATGAGCGGCTGCGCAGACTTATCTATTTAAGCGCAGACATTTCAGATAAGGGCCTTGCTCAACGCGGCAATGTGCGGGCTTTTCTTGATCGACTTGAGTATGGCCTGAGCACCTATGTGAAATCAGCCTCGTACCTGATGCACAAGAACTATTTTTCAAATATTCGCTCCTGCATACTTAAAAAAAGCTCCGCTGTTGTGCAGGATGATTCAGCCATACCCTACCGTTTTTTTGATAAAGGCACATGGGATATCCGGCTCTACGGCGTCTACACTGCGCCCATTGATCTTTTCAAGGTGCACCTTGAAAAAGACCTTAAGGAAGCATACGCCCGGGATTCAAAAAAACTTGGCTTCCGTCTGGGCTACGCCAACCAGTCTAATGTGCTGGTTGCCCGCAGGATATCCCGTCCGCAGCCGTGAGCAGGGGCTCAATGAAATCTTTCGCCTTTACAGTTCTTGGTTGTGCTCTGGCTGGTGCGCTGTGCGCATGCACACCCTCTGATATGAGGAAACCTGAGCACACCGCCGCAGTGCCTGCTCCCCGATGTGCGCCAACCCATACCCCGTTGCCGGATACGCCGAACCTGCTGCAAGTAATGCTTGCGGCGCGGCCTGAAAAATTCAAGCATATTCTAGACAATGCAGTCAGGTACGAGGTTCAGATCCTCTATACCCAGATAAACAGGGACCATGAAAACAGGCCCTCGTTCAAGTACTATACTTACCGGCTCAACTCCCGCAGCTATTTCAATCCGGCAAGCATGGTGAAACTTCCCGTGCTGTGTCTTGCGCTGCAGAAACTCAATGAGCTCAATGTGCCGGGCCTTGACAAAAATACCCGGCTTACCATCGGCAGGCAGCAGGCCTGCCAGACCGCCGTGGCCCAGGATGTTACCGCTCCGGTGGGGCGGGCAAGCATAGCTCACTATATTAAGAAGATGCTGCTGGTCAGCGATAATGATGCCTATAATCGTCTGTATGAATTCCTCGGACAGCGCTACATTCATGAAAATATGGGCGCCATGGGCTACCCCGATGTGCGCATCATACGGCGTTTTTGCAACTGCGACTACGATGAAAACCGGTTCACCAACCCGTTCAATTTTTATAATGATGAAGGCCGGCTTATTTATAGCCAACCCCAGCAGGTGAATGTGAAGCCCCTTGTCAATCCGCTGCCTGATTTAAAGCGGGGCAGGGGCTATCTTGATGCAAGGGGAAGATATGTATCCGGGCCTTTTGACTATACCTATTCCAATAATTTGAGTTTGGCCGATGCCACCAGCATGCTCATGACGATGATTTTTCCGGAAGCTTTCCCCCTGCAACGGCGCTTCGGCCTGACCCCTGATGATTACCGGTTTGTCTACCGCTATCTGAGCATGCTGCCAGGAGAGTCTGATATACCCAGCTGTGCCACCAGTGGGAAATACGCTGACAACCATAAGAAATATTTTATTTTCGGCGATGCAGAAGGCTCGCGTGCCGATATGCATTCAGGCCCGGTTCGAAGCTTTAATGTTGTCGGTAAATCGGATGGTTATCTTTCGGATTGCGCATATATTGTCGATTTTGACTGTGGAATTGAATTTTTCCTGAGCGCTGTCATTTATGTCAACAGCGACGAGGTGCTTAGAGACGGCAGGTATGAGTACGACACGGTTGGCATGCCTTTTCTTGCCGAGCTGGGTCGAACGGTCTATGAATATGAGCGCACACGAAAGCGGGAGGTCTCTCCAGACATTAGCAGCTTCAAAATTTGCAGGTAACAGGCATTATTTTGAATAATTGCAGTAAATTTATAATTTTTTTTACCGCTTGCATTAAAGGTTTTTAATTTGACAGTGCAGTAGATGGTGGCCTATACTGTTAAAAATTTATCCTATCAATAGTCTGTTTTTAGAGCGTACTTGAGAAAGTATCTATAACCCGCTGATAACATTTGACTGGCTCTGGTGTTTCAGCTTCGCAATAATAATCGATAAAAACGGGAGTGCTGGTGCATAAAGGAAAAACATTTTCAGGGATCGTGACAGGGCCGTCTGCCTGCTGCGTCAAGGTAGCCATATGTATCGTGCTGCTCCTTGCTTTTGTTTCCTTTACGGCTGCAGGAGCAGACGCTCGCCAGATTCCGTCTGTACCGAGTAAGGCCCCGCTTAAAAAACCTGCCCCAGCAGGCAAAACTAAATTAAAAAAAACGGTTAAGCTCAAGAGTGCAGAACTGCCTGCGCTTCCGCCAAGAACTATTAATGCAAACAAAAAACCGGGCGCAGGTGCGTCTTTAACCGGTGCCGATGCGGACGGGCAACTTAGAAGCGAGCTTGAAAGGTACCTCGGAACCCGCTATAAACGGGGCGGAACCGGCGGCGACGGTTTTGACTGTTCGGGCTTTGCCCGCAGCATGTACCGTAAACTTTTTAATGTTGATTTGCCGCATAATGCACAGTCGCAGTTTCAGCTCCCCATGTTTGCAAAGCTTAATGCAAATAATCTAAAAACAGGCGATCTCGTTTTCTTTTCTCCAACCGCTACTAAAAAGAGCATAAATCATGTTGGGATTTATCTTGACGACGGACAATTTATCCATGCGCAGTCAAAGAGCGGTATAGTCATATCAAGCATAGAGGATGATCACTGGCGCAACCGTTTGGTATCGGCAAAAAGACTTGAGAACAAGGCCGGATTAACGCCCGGAGCTTTTGATGGTTTAGCAGATAGTAATGATGAGCAGGATCTGGATGATGCTGTGGAGTCGGGCATGCATGTACGCTACTCATCAAAAGAAAAGCGCTCCTTTGCCGCGGGCCGCGTTGCAATCAAAAGCAGCCCCGTGAAAAAGCCGCAGTCTATCGAGCTTGACTATGTGCAGCCGATTTTCGGCAAATTTTGCAGCCTTCATGTTGGATCCTTTCGTGATGATTTCGACCTCTATGATGATAATTTAGAGGCGCCTTTTTCGGTGGATGATTCTTATGGCTCATATTCCACCTACAGCTACAGCCAGGGCATTCGCATCGCAGGCGATATTAAGCCGTTTCAGTGGATGAGCATTACGCCTGCATTCATGTATTACAATCATGGCCCTGAACTCGCAGCGTTTGAAATGCCGACCCGCTCCATTGGTGTTGATGTGAGCATGGGTTCGCTTGCCGATGCGGGCTGGTCGCTTTCAACCGGCCTGAAATACGCATCTTTGAGCAGTGCGGCTCTGCGTTCTACATCCCGCTCCTATGCACCGAGCCTGCTTGATATGTCATTTACCTACTCACAGCGCCTGAGCGACCGCACGCAGTTGTCTCTCATGGGGCAGCGGCTGCGCAGCTCTGTACCTGATATGTCTGCAGACATGCGCTCGGGCCTCAGGGCTGATCAGCGTGTATTCTTTATGCTGAATTATAGCTATTAAGCCACTGCCTTCACTCATTCACCCCATCCGGGACACAGCAAGTCGATTTTATCCTATCCTTCATACCGGCTGCCTCTTTATCCTTTCATGCATCAGGCTTCAAAGATATAAACCCGCAAAACTTTCTCTAGTTGTTATATTTTATATTCGTAGTATAAAAGAAAAAGACTCTGCCTGGTTATGCCGGTGAAGAGCTTCAGGGGATATGATGAAAAAAGTAATTCTACTGATGATTGCTACAGGCTTTTGGGGCTGCAGTTTTTTTGCTGACGATTGCGCTGCGAGCCAGAAAATCGGCGTGCTTATTATGGGCTCCGGTATGAATGAAACCTACAGGCCCGACTGGATCATGGGCTATGTGGCGCACTTCTTTCCAATTTACACTCCCGGCCTGCTGGCTGGCGGCGAGCTTGAAGGCGGCTCCTGCCTCAGCCTGATTCATTATGCAAGCCCAGAAGAGGCTGCAGTCTGCAGCCAGGTGCGGGGCACGCAGATACCGCAGGGCACCGCCATCGATATATTCTGCAACGATTATCAGAACACCGGCCGCTACCCCGTGCATTCGATTTTCAGGCACCTATTTTTTGGTAAAGAAGGGTTTTTTGCAGACTGCTATGCCGGGCTGCTGCCCTATTTTATCGAAGCGGGTCACAGCACCATAGACCCTGAAAACGGGAAAAAAATTATTGGCCCTCATGTCGACGATCCCGATGGGCCGGGCATCGGCATTGCCGATTTCGAGGAGCTCTATGCCTTCACATATATGCAGTACCATTACACTCTTGCCGACTTTCGTGACCCTTCCCGGCGGCAGTACCTGCGGTTTATGTACGGAAACGATGTTCCACCACTCTACGGCTATGCGCCCGATTCCATCGAGCTGAGCAACGTAAAGGCCGAAGTTGAAAAGGGTCTTGATAACGGCACCAGCCTGGTGTTTCGTACCTGCTGGGAGTCCTATCTGTACAATCATGACGCCTACGGAAGGCCGGAATTGTTACCCGACAGCTCTGAAACCGCTCTGCATGAACTCATTGCAGACGAAAAAGTCGACCGCATCGTTGTTATCGGCAATGGCGCCCATTACTCAAACATCACCAACTTCGGCTACTGCTGGCGGGATTCTGACGGCAACGGTCTGAGCCGGGTGGATAATGTGACCTACTGCGACTGCATCAACAATATGAGCGATGGCTATGGCCCGGCTACGCAAAAAGACCTGACAGCGCTTCTTAAGAATAAGCCCTGGCGAAAATTTAATTCGCCCTACGCTGTTATGTATCATTTGGCAAAGGCTCTGAATTCTGCAATGCCTGTTACGTTTGCACGGCCCTTCGGCGACTATCCGGCTTTTAATGATGCGGTTGTGGAGCTGCTCAAGCATACGGTGTCCAAATACGGCATTGGCAGCACGAAAAAGCTTAAAGTAATTCTTGCGCTTCATGGATATTCAAGCGGCTATATGAATGGCGCCCAGTGCGACGCGTATTTTACGAGCGCCCGTAAGCTTGCGGAGCGCGCTGTTGCAGGGGTGAATCAGTACCTTGCTGGAGCCTGGACCGGGGAATATGAAGTGGCGCAGAGCGCAAACGAATTCGCCGAGCCTTTTGATGAGGATGTCACGTCGGACAAGCCCACACAAGAGAAGCCCATGGGCGACATCATGAGCACGGGCGAGCAGATCGACATCGCCATCAATGGCATGTACATCAATGAACTTGGCCAGGCCATCGACAACGGCAACGGCAATTTTGATTATGTCATCGTTATTCCTATCCTGTGGGATGCCGAAAATGTCGACACGATAAAGAGTTTCCGTGAGTACTCTCTCGGCAATCATGCTTTGCAGAAAGCCCAGGGCAGCAAGATATGGATGCGGCAGACATATTCCGAAGACGGTGATCCGTATCGAAGCGAAGCTGATTTTGATGAGGAATTCTTTACAGTCAAGGCTATGGATGCCAGCGGCTGGGAAAGCACTCCGGCGCGAACATCGCTGTTTCGCAGGCCCGTGCCGTTGAAGAAGGGCAGCGCTCAAAACCCCACGACTGTCATACTGACCGGAACAGTGCTGTCGCAGGGCAATGGCCCGGTGCGCTCGTATGTGGTGCAGGCAGCAGCTGCCGGCATTTTGGAAGCCATTGCTGAGCCTGCATCAGGCGGCTATCTTGACGAGGCATGTGAAATGAAAGCGCTTAATGCTGTTGCGGGTTTTAGCGCCGAGCCGCGCAACGGTGCCGTGAAGCTTATCTGGATGACAGTGGGGGAAGTTGGCAGCACCGGATTCAATATATACCGGGCAGAACAAGCAGGGGGCCCCTTTATAAAATTGAATGAAGAACCCATAGCATCAAGCGGGACCAGCTCTGCGAACGTTCAGTATGACTACCTGGATGCACACCTGAAAAATCGCATTACCTATTATTACCGGCTCGAGCATGCATTTTCAGGCACCAGCGCTTTTTGGGGCCCGATAAGCGCCACGCCGCGGGTGGTATGGCATGCAGGGAAATAATATGACCAGGCGCTCTCTTCCCTTGGAGTGAAGTATTCTGTCATCTCGACCGCAGGGAGAGATCTTTGCCTCTTGATAGGATTTCTCCCTGTAGTCGAAATGACAATAGGGCTACACCATTGAGAAAAATGCTCCAGAGCATGCCGGTTTTAATCCGGACGGGTTGCGACCCAGATAGTGTGCCACCCGCCCTTTCCGCCGCCCCGTGCACTGACAGTCTTCTCATGAACCGAGAAGCCTGCAGCTTTGAGCCGAGAGCTAAAGGCTCTGTCCGTGGCTGCTGACCATATTGTCAAAACCCCTTTGGGTCTCAAGGCCATATAGATAACCGGCAGGCCTGCCTCACTGTACAGCCAGTCATTGCTTTTCTGCGTCATACTGTCGGGGCTGTTGTCAACATCAAGCATAACAGCATCAAAGCCGGCCTGCTCGTTTTTCAGCAAGACACAGACATCGTGCTCCTGCACCTCCACGCGCCTGTCATTGAGCGGATGGCCGGCCAGACCTCCCAGCACATCGCGGTTCCACTTCACCACTGCCGGCACCAGCTCGGCAACGACAGCTTTGGCATCGTCGCGCAGGACTGACAGGGCTGCGGCCAGCGTGTACCCCAATCCCAGCCCCCCGATAAGCACCCGGGCTTTGGCGCGATTTGCGATGGGCCTGCAGGCAAGCTCTGCCAGAACTGTTTCGGAGCCGTGCATGCGGCTGCTCATTAATTCCTTGCCATCAAAGGAGATAGAAAAATCATCGCCCCGCTGGTAAAGCTGAAGCTCGCCGCTTTTATCGGGAGTCAGCGCTCTGTCAAGAAGCTTTCTGGGTATCATAGTTACCTTTATACGTTGCCTGAGTTGTATAATGCTCAGGGTGCTGATGCTTCAAGCATGCATTCCGGTGAGCAGCTTTTTTTTACCGGGTTTTAGATTCGCAGAAAACCGGCTGAATTCTTTTGGGATAGAATTTAAAAAGACCGAAAAACGCAATGATAATATAGGCAATTGTTTTGGGTATCATTAACATACCGATGAGCGGCACCTGCTTGTGAAGAAAGATAACCGGGGCATAACAGGCGAATGACATAAGAATGAGGGCACCGATCCATTTAAATGTTTTGTCGTTTTGGTCTATCGCGTCGCGCAAAATCAAATAAGCAACCCCGAGCTGCATGAGCATCAGCGGCACATTTCGATATATCGACCATGTCTGCTGAACCTCCAGGCTGTTCCAGCCGTTTGACGGGTGGGTCATCAGCAAAAGTCTTACTGCTGCAATAGCAAAAAGCAGATAGCAGAACCAGCCATAGCTTTTATTGAAATGCTCCTTCCAGACCATGATCATAATGATATAGAACAGGGTGAATGTGACAGCCGTTGCCAGGGACCCCATGGGCGCTATTTTCAACTGCCGGCCGAACACGAGCACGCTTGTCTCAAGGCCATTCAGGGCGAAGGCCGCCAGCCTGAAGCCTACATGGCCTATGTCTCCCAGCCCGAGAAAGAAAAAAGCCCATAAGAGTAAAGCCGCTGTTTTCCTGTTGCCTTCTGCGACCATGCTGCGGCGGCTGAACATTAAAACAACAATCCACCAGGCTGTGACGAGATACACGATATTGAAGGAGATTTCAGTCCAAAAGCGTGTTGTTTCAGGCATTCTGATTTCCCCTATTTTAGATCACTCTATTGGTAGCGATTATAAGCCATGCACATGAGATAGGGTTTTACTTCCCTGATGAATTTGTGAAAAATTTTAATAAACCCCTCTGCAAGGTTTTCAAGTGTAGCACATCAAAGATTGCATTAATTCCCCCTCCAAATCAAGAAATTTCGAAAAGCAAGGGGAGGATACCTTGCAGTATGTCTCCGGGATTGTCGATAATCTAATCAGCCTGTTGATGCATGAGCGATTAAAAAGATTGTAAAACAATTCTGCATATAACATACTTTAATTTATTGGTTGCTCCGGGGAGTTCTAACAGTAGCTGCCGTCAGCACGGTGATGGCACAAACAGTATGTTTTATTTAAGGGGGAAGAGTATGAAGATACAAAAAATACATTTATTTTCCTGCTTGTTCACTGGCATCTTTGTATGTGTGGCCTGCTGCATTTTTTCTGCAGCAGGGTGCAAACCATCACCTTCGCCTGCCTACACCCTGCAGCTAAAAAAAGTAGCAGCCGGATTTATACACCCGACTGCACTGGCAGCGCCGCCAGACGGGTCTGGCAGGCTGTTTATCACAGAGCAGACAGGCGTAATTAAGATAATTAAAACAGATGGAACCGTGGCAGCAGAGCCTTTTCTGGATATAAAAAGCCGGATGGTTAAGCTTAGTTCAGCCTATGATGAAAGCGGACTGCTGGGCCTGGTGTTTCACCCCGATTACGCGACAAACGGCCGCTTTTTTATCTTCTACAGTGCCGCACTCAAGCCGACTGATCCACAGGATTTTCATTCAAATGCCCGCTTGGCAGAGTTTGTCGTGTCTGCTGCTGATCCGGATAAGGCTGATGCCGATAGCCAACAGGTGCTGCTTGATGTGCCCCATCCGCAGGCAAATCATAATGGCGGACAGCTGGCCTTCGGCCCCGACGGTTTTCTCTATATGGGAATCGGCGATGGGGGCAATTCAAATGATGTTGGCACGGGGCACACCGAGGCTACCGGCAACGGCCAGGACACAACAAAACTGCTCGGGAAAATTTTGCGGCTGGATGTGAGCGTGCCTGGCACGGCATCCATACCAGCAGGGAATCCGTTCGCCGGAGATCTTGTTAACAAAAAAGAGATTTTTGCCTATGGGTTCCGCAATCCGTGGCGTTTTTCGTTTGATCGTGGCAGTGACCATCGCCTGTTCTGCGGCGATGTGGGCCAGAGCATGTATGAAGAGATCAATATCGTGACCCTGGGCGGCAATTATGGCTGGCATATCAAGGAAGGTATAAGCTGCTTCAATAAAGACAAGGCCACGATGCCCCTTGCAAGCTGTCCGGATAATGGAAGCGGCGGGGAACTCCTTATTGACCCGATCATCGTATACGGCCATCCCAATGATAACGGCACCATTACCGGCAGGTCCGTGACTGGCGGTTATGTGTATCGCGGAAGCGCCATAGCAGCCCTTGCGGGCAAGTATGTTTTTGGCGACTGGTCGAAAAGCTTTATTAATCCTGACGGCTCGCTTTTGATCGCAACAGAGGGCGCAGGCAATGCCTGGCAGGTGAAGACCGCCAATGTGCAGTATGACGGCGGAAGCGCAGGGAAGCTGAGTAGATTTCTTCTAAGTTTTGGTCAGGATGAAGACGGCGAGCTGTATTTGCTGACCAGCAAAAAACTTGGCCCTGTTGGCAGGACCGGTGAGGTGTATAAGCTTGTCGGCGCCAAGAGCCTTGAGTAGCAGGCATGAGCTGAGAGCTGACAACTAACTTCCAGCTCGACAATAAATATACGGGGATTGATGATGATTATTGACAGTCTTGAAAATGAAGGCTTCGGCCGGCTGCTGCATGAGAATATAGTTGTTGCCCTTCGCTGGCTGCAGAGCGCACACACGGCACAGCTGCCATCCGGGAAGTATGAACTGCGGGGGCAAAGCCTGTGCGCAATTGTTGATGAGTATGTGACCCGGCCGCGGGATGCCTGCAGGCTTGAAACGCACCGGCGGTTTATCGATGTACAGTATGTTGTTCGGGGCAGGGAGCTTATGGGGTACGCACCGCTCCGCACCCTTGATCCCGGGCACTATGATGAAGAGCGCGATGTGCAGTTCCACCAGGGGCACGCCGATTTTTTTCTGTTGCGGCAGGGCATGTTTGCCGTCATGCTGCCCGGCGACGGCCATATGCCGGGTGTTGCTGTTGATGATCAGCCGGAACCGGTGAAAAAAATCGTTGTCAAGGTGGCTGTGGATATGCCGGGAGTAGGCATTCAGAATTCAGAAGTAAGAAGTCAAAATTATTGATTGTTAATGGTTGATCGTTTATCGTTAAACAATCAACAACAAACGACTAACAACCAAAGAACCAGAAGCCGGAATCTAACCTTTAAGCCTGTGGCCGCGGGCTTTTTCTTTCGTAGCGGCTGTGCTATGATGCAGCAAAATATTTTTCATGAAAGAAAATACTATGAAGCAAATCGTGCTTTATGATGCAACGCTGCGGGAGGGCAATCAGACCGAGGATATTTCTTTCTCCCTGGAGGATAAACTGCGCATCACACAGCGACTTGATGAACTCGGCATGCACTATATCGAGGGCGGCTGGCCCGGCTCAAATCCGAAGGATTTACAGTATTTCAAGGAAGTAAAAAAGTTCAGGCTCAAAAACTCAATCGTTACTGCTTTTGGCAGCACGGCAAAGTCGGGCTCAGCGGTTGAAAAAGATAAAAACCTTAATGATCTCATCAATGCCCATACAGAGGCCGTGACTATTTTCGGCAAGTCATGGGACATTCATATAAAAAGCGTTCTTAAGATCGCGCTAGCTGATAATTTGCAACTTATCCACAATTCCATAGGCTATTTGAAGAGGCATGTTCCCATGGTTTTTTTTGATGCCGAACATTTTTTCGACGGCTATAAAGCCCATCCCGATTATGCCATAAACATACTGCGCAGTGCGCTCAGCGGCGGCGCCGACTGCCTTGTGCTGTGCGACACCAATGGCGGCACGCTTCCTTATGAAATCCACAAAATCATCAGTGATGTGCGCCGGAAAATTGATGCCCCTCTTGGTATTCATGCTCACAATGACAGCGATCTGGCCGTTGCCAGCAGCCTTGTCGCAGTGGAATGCGGCTGCATGCAGGTGCAGGGCACCATCAACGGCTGCGGCGAGCGATGCGGCAATGCCAATCTTTGCTCCATTATTCCAAATTTGAAAATCAAGATGGCTATCGACTGCGTAAGCGATGACCAGCTGCAAAAAATTTCAGAGCTGTCGCGGTTTGTATATGAACTGGCCAATTTGCCGCATAACAAGCATCAGCCTTTTGTGGGGGCAAGCGCATTTGCTCACAAGGCGGGTGTGCATGTAAGCGCTGTTCAGCGCCGCTCCGACACCTATGAGCATATACCCCCTGAGCGCGTGGGCAATACCCAGCGGATACTGGTTTCCGACCAGTCCGGCCGGGCCAATATTCTGAAGAAGGCACAGGAATTCAATATCGATATAGCAAGCCACGATCCGCTGGTGCAGGAGATACTCTCCGACCTGAAGGATCTTGAGCGCCACGGCTTTCAGTTTGAAGGCGCCGAGGCCTCATTTGAGCTGCGCATGCGCAAGGCCCTGGGGGAGAAGAAGCGCTACTTTGATCTGGTGGGATTCCGCGTTATAAATGAAAAGAAAGAAGAGGCCGAGCCCGTGTCCGAGGCAACGATCATGGTGAAGGTCGGCGGCAAGATCGAGCATACTGCAGCCATGGGCAACGGCCCGGTCAATGCCCTCGACAATGCCCTGCGCAAGGCTCTTGAGAAGTTCTACCCCGAGCTGAAACAGGTCCACCTTATCGACTACAAGGTGCGCGTGCTGACAGGAGGTGAAGGCACGGCATCAAAAGTGCGTGTGCTTATTGAAACCGGCGACCGTCTCGACAGATGGGGCACGGTGGGCGTTTCGGAAAATATCATCGAAGCAAGCTGGCAGGCCCTCACCGACAGCATTACCTATAAATTGCTTAAAGATGAGATCAAAAAGACTCCCGAGTAAATGACTCTATACAACAGAGAGCAGCTTATGGTATTATGCGCCCTGCTTGCCCTGATGCTGGGCAGGGTGGGGTGGCAGCTGTTAGCGCCGCAAGCCCCGGAAGTACCGCCTTCACCCCGCAAGCAGTATGTCTATGAGGTTGCAGGCACTGTAGGCTCTCCGGGTATTTACAGTTTTGACAGACCGCAGCAGCTGGGGCAGCTGCTTGGCGCGGCGGGAGCGCAGGAGCCGCGGCCCGACGGAGAGGATCCCGGCAGGGCGCTTGCAAACGGCAGCAGAATTGTTGTGGGCACGCGGGTGTCTGTTGAGTCCATGAGCGCCCAGGCGCGGATAAACTGTTTTTTGCCGGTATTCCTGAATGCTGCCACGGCTGAGGAGCTGGCGCTGATTCCCGGCATGGGGGCAAAAACCGCGCAGGCCATAGTTGAGTACCGCGACCGCAATGGCGGCATCAGGGATATGGCAGAGCTGAGAGGCGTCGGCGGGATCGGCGCGAAGAAATTTGAGCTTTTTGCGATGTATCTGACGCTTGAAAACTGAAACAAAGGATAAGCGCGGTAACGCTCATTCTTATCTGACAGGGTATGCAAAAGAACTAACAGCAGCAGGAGAGGCGAAAAAGTTATGGCAAAGATAAAGGTGAAGCCGAAGAAAAATTTATTTGATGCGGAAAATCCTGTAACAATGTGGGAAACTATCAGGGGCTATTTCGAGCAAAATGCCCGGCAGATTGGCGCCATTACTCTTGCCGTTGTGGTTGTGGCCGCAGCTGTTCTTGTATATGGCTCCATGAAAGCCAGTTCGGAGCGCGAATCGCTCAATATGTTTTATATCGCCATGAGCACCATGATCGCGTCGGTAGACAGCAAGGATGGCACTGCCAAGCCGGCAGTGTATGAAAAGGCACTGGCGCTGTTCAAAGAGGTGAAGGAAAAGCATGGCGGCACCACACCTGGCGCAATGTCGCTGCTATATGCGGGCAACTGCGCTTACAGCCTAAAAAAATATGATGATGCCATGGGCTACTACAAAGAGTTTCTTGATACCGCCCACGGTACGCTGCAGTATCTGCGCTCAGCAGGCTATGAAGGCATGGGCTATACCTGTGAAGCCAAAGGCGAGTTTAAGCAGGCAGCCGAATGGTTTGAAAAACAGAAAAACGAACTCCAGGCCGAAGGTGGAGGCGCTGCTGTGCTGAACCTTGCCCGCGTGCTTGAATTGGGTGGTGAGAAGCAGAAAGCCTGCGAGCAGTATAAGGAGTTTCTTGAAAAGAATCCTCTGTCCGGGCAAAAGCAGTTTGCCATGATCAAGGCTGACAGCCTGTGCGCTAAAAAAGTCAAATAGGCTTTGCCGCAGTATTCAGGGCAATAAAAGGCATGCACTCCGGGTGCATGCCTTTTTTCAGTTTTGAGGCGTCTTTTTCTTGTTGCGCTTTATTTTCATATTACGCTGTTGCTTTTTGCGAACGCTTTTGCGCTTTGAACGTGCCATAGTGTCTCCTGCTTAAAAGTTGGTTTTATGTACGTTAATTTAATAGCCTAGCAGAATCCGGGATGAAAAGCAACCTTTGGAAGCATGCCTGCCATGCTGTCTTGTATAATAATATTGCATTATTTGACTCGCTAGCCGTTGATGCTTACTATATACCCTATAAGTAAGGGGATACAGACAAGGAGTTTAACATGACAAAAGAAAGTCTGCCAAGTCCGGGTGAGCTGGAAAAAGAGCTCAATGACTATCTTTCAAAGAAGTATGGCGACAGAGTAAAGCTTTCAACCCCCATGGCTTTTCCCGAGACTGATGAAATGTCGGGTGACGGGGAGGGTAAAGCCTCGAAAAATGATACCACAGACAGGCAAAAAATTAAATTTACCATGAAGCCTGTGGAGCTCGAGGCCTATCTCAACGACTATGCCATCGGGCAGGCGGGCGCCAAGGAGATTCTGGCGACCAAAATTTGCACCCATTTCAACCGCGTTAGCCGCCGCGACCGGTCTTCTGCCGTAGGCAATGTAAAAAATAATATACTTATGCTCGGTCCGACAGGCGTAGGCAAGACTTTTCTCATTAAACTTATTGCACAGAAAATCGGTGTGCCGTTTGTAAAGGGCGATGCAACCAAGTTCAGCGAGACAGGCTATGTGGGTGGTGATGTGGAAGATCTGGTGCGCGACCTGGTGCGCGAATCAGGCGGCGATATCGAGCGGGCGCAGTGCGGCATCATCTATATCGACGAGATCGATAAAATCGCAGGCTCCAGCAGCGGTTGGGGGCTTGATGTATCGCGCACGGGGGTCCAGCGGGCGCTTCTGAAGCCCATGGAGGAAACGGAAGTGGATTTGAAGGTTCCCCACGACCTGGTTTCCCAGATGGAGTCACTTGAGAATTTCCGCCGTACGGGCAAACGCGAGCGAAGCCTTATCAATACGCGCAATATTTTATTCATCATGAGCGGCGCATTCAATGGCATTGACGATATCATTGAAAAGCGGCTGAACCGGCAGGGCCTCGGTTTCGGGGCTGCGCTGCGCACGTCAAACGATCGCGAGCACCTGCTGCGGGAGGTAAAGGCCGAAGACCTGCAGAGCTACGGTTTTGAATCGGAGTTTATCGGACGGCTGCCTGTGGTGGCGGTGTTTGATCCGCTCAGCGCCGATGATCTCTACCAGATACTGAAAAGTCCGGCAAGCTCGGTTGTCATGAGCAAAAAGAAGGATTTTTTAGCCTACGGCATTGACCTGCGGTTTGAAGACGATGCGCTGCGCATCATCGCCCGGGCTGCATTCTCTGAAAAGACCGGCGCGCGGGGACTCATCAGCGCACTGGAGCGCGTGCTGCTGAAGTTTGAGAAAGTATTGCCCTCAAGCGGCATGACACGCCTTGTGGTCAGCGCCGAAACGGCCGCAGACCCGGAAGCTGCTTTTGCCCGCATCATTGCAGGCGAAGGGCTCACGCAGATGGACTGCCGCCATGCAGAGCTGGTTGCCCGGGATGAAGAGGCGCTTAAAAACCGTATGCTTGCCCGTCGGGAAAGCCTGGATCCGCAGTGCCTGTTTCTGTTGAGCGAAACTTTTATAGACACTATGGCCCGTATCGCTTCGACCTGCTGTATGGATTGCTCCTGCGTGCTTGAGGAAGCCCTGCTGGTCACGCACGAGGCGCACGAGTATGAGCAGGCATTCACTCGTTACCACGGCATCAGCATACGCTTCACCGATCAGGCGCTTAATTCTCTGATTGAGCGATCGCTTATGGGGGATATGGATGCGGGCAAACTGCTGCGTGACCTATTCTCCAACTATCAGCACGGGCTTAAGCTCATCAGAGAGCGAACAGGTAAAGGCTCCTTTGAGATCGAAGCACAGGCAATCGATAATCCGCAGGATTATTTGAATGAACTCATAAAGCAATCATACCGTTAAGGGGGAACCATGGCAGCAAAAGATTACTATAAAACGCTCGGGGTCCACAAAGCAGCAACTCAGGATGACATAAAAAAGGCTTTCAAAAATCTTGCCTTCAAATATCATCCTGACAAAAATCCCGGCGACAAAAAATCCGAAGACCGTTTTAAGGATGTTAATGAGGCCTATGCCGTGCTGAGCGACGAGAAAAAGCGTCGCCAGTATGATCAGTTCGGCGACAGTGGTTTCCATCAGCGCTATTCGCAGGAGGATATTTTTAAGGGGTTCGACATTAATGATATTTTCCGGGAAATGGGCTTCGGCGGCGGCGGTGGCAGGGCAGGTGGCAGGGCGGGCGGCAGACAGCGCGGCGGCGGCTTCAATATGGAGGATCTTTTTGGGGGCGGCGGAGGTTTTGGAGGCCGGCAGGCTTATGCCCAGAAGGGCCAGGACTTCACCATGGATTTATTTGTCGATTTTCTCGAAGCCGTGCACGGCATTGAGAAAACAATTGAATATATGTTCGACGGTAGCCGCAGGCAGGTTAAGGTGAGGATCCCCGCTGGCATCAGCTCAGGCCAGAAGCTGCGCCTGACCGGCAAGGGCGGAGAGGCCGGGCCGGGCATGCCGCCGGGAGACCTGTATCTGAACATACAGGTTCACGAACATCCGTTTTTTAAGCGCGATGGCGATGATATTATACTGAACCGTGAGATAAAAATTTCCGAAGCAGTGCTTGGAACGACCATTGAGGTTCCTACCCTTCAGGAATCAAAACAGGTGAAGGTGCCTGCGGGCATTCAGAACAACACCAAGCTGCGGCTGCGGGGCTATGGCATTCCTCATTTCGGAAAACCGGGCAAAGGCGACCAGCTTGTGCATATAACGGTTGCCGTTCCGCGCGATCTCAATGCGCAGCAGCGCAAGCTTTTTGAAGAGCTTGCGCGTGAAGGGTTTTAGAAAAACAATAACCTGTCCGATCAGTGCGCCCGCGCCTTTTTTCGGTACGGGCGTACTGCTTTTGCCCCCTGCGTTTCTGCAAATTTGTTTTATTTCTGCCCCCGTCCCGCACCGGCATCGAACTTGACCGGAACCATTAAGTTTATTATACTTAAGGCAGTTGTAAATAATTTCACCCCTGTGGAAAGACTGTGTTCCGATTCAAAGTTCTGCCATCTCGACCGCAGGGAGAGATCTTTGGCTGAAGTAAAATCAAGGTGTTAAGATTGATGCGCAAGAGCGCAATCTCCGGACTCACATTCGTTTGAAATAACAGCAGGCGCAATTGCGATACAGTCTCTTTAACTTTATGAGGATTTAAACTGTATACAAGAGTATCTTACCCCCATCCTTTCAGCAGGAGCAGGCCATTATGGTAAAGCAGTATCGAATTTCCAGGTGTTTTCGCATGCCCGTTGCAGCTTTGCCCTTCTGCTGCGCCATATTAACGCTTATGTGCCTGTCATGCCGAGCGCCCTACAAATCCACTGCCACCGGTATTTTTGTGGCAGGGGCTGATGTTTATGTCGCAGGTAAGGTCTGGAACTATAAATCAACAAAAGCTGCTTACTGGAAAAACGGCGAACTTTTTGAATTGACCGATGGCAGGTTTGTCGCATCGGCATACTCGATTTTCGTATCGGGGGATGATGTGTATGTGGCGGGCGATGATGGCCAGAAAGCTACCTATTGGAAGAATGGTGAAGCCTTCACCTTGACTAACGGCGGCAACAATGCAACTGCGCGCTCGATTTTCATATCGGGCGATGATGTGTATGTGGCAGGCGATGACGGCCATACGGCCAAATACTGGAAAAATGACATGCTCGTCAACCTGACTACCGGCACAAAGGCAGCCTATGCATATTGCATTTATGTATCGGGCTCCGATGTGTATGTGGCGGGCAAGGAGTCTGATGGGATTATTTTTACAGCAAAATACTGGAAAAACGGCGAGCCTGTCAACCTGACAGACGGCACGAAGGACGCCTCTGCCCAGTCAATTGCTGTCTCGGGAGAAGATGTCTACGCTGTTGGGTATGAACGAAAATTTGCCCGGATATTTACGGCGCGATGCTGGAAGAACGGCGAGCCTGTTGATTTGACCGATGGCAGCAAGGATTCATCTGCTCAGTCAATTGTCCTGTCGGGGGGTGATGTGTATGTGGCAGGCTATGAAGGGCTTTCTGCAAAATACTGGAAAAACACTGTGCCTGTAAGGCTTGCTTTTCTCTCATTTGCCGAGTCGATTTTTGTCTCGGGAGCCGATGTGTATGCCGCCGGTTTTACCGGCAAGCGAGCCCGTTACTGGAAAAATGGCGAGGCGGTGAAGCTTCCAGCTTTTTGGACTTTTGGGAAATGATCTATTTACGGCAGGCGCAGTGCATACGTCTGCCGTTTTTTTAACTCCAAATCCTATCATCACAGAAAGGCCGATCATGACGGAATTCAGCAATATTACGGTCATTAAAAAAGCCAATGTTTATTTTGACGGCAAGGTCACCAGCCGCATTGTGCTTTTTCCCGATGGAACAAAAAAAACGCTGGGCATAATGCTGCCCGGCGACTATGAATTCAGCACCAACGATAAAGAGCACATGGAAATTATTGAGGGCGATCTTGATGTCCTGCTGCCGGGTTCTACAGCTTGGAAAACTTTTGGGCCCGGCCAGGCGTTTGAAGTGCCCGCAGAATCAAAATTCAGCCTGAAGGTTAAAAGCGTTACCGATTACTGCTGTTCCTATATTTTGTAAACAGGAACGGCCCGGACCGTTTCTGCAAATCCCCTGGTTCGACACAGACTCCAGGCATAGAGAGTGCCTTGAGCATTTTTTTTAATTGTATCCAGGCCCCCTTGTCCGTGGTTCGAGTCCTCGCTGGGGAGCCATAGTAGAAACGGCCGCATCTGTGATCAGATGCGGCCGCTTTTTTGGATGCCGGAAATTAAAAATCAGTCAGCTGCCGGGTACCACATATTCGGCGGGGGGCAATTCCCCTCCAGAGTGCCCATCGAGGGGTCATTGTAGATATTGAAGCGGTATTCCTTGTTTTCATTGCCGCAGGCCAATACGCATACGCCCTTATAGGATTCAAAGCCGGTGCCGCTGTATAAATCAGTACGCGTGGCGCAGCTGTCGGTTGAAAATTTTCCGTTCACCCGTCTTGTTGCATTATCGCAGTTAGCCTTCGCGCCGCCATTGGCGTAATTCTTTCCCGTATAATCCAAACACATGTTTTGTCCCGCCGTTGCCAGGTAAAAGATGCAGCTGCCGTAGATATCGGCATTTTGCAGCATGCAGTCCTGAGCTGGTTTTTGTATGTCGCATTCAAGAGAAGCATTGTCGCTTTTTTCCGGACCCTTGCTCACCGGGTCCCTCCAGTACGCCCGCTCCAGAACCCAGAAGAGCGCTTGGGCCGGCGATATGAGCTTGCAGTAATGGCTGCCGGTTTTTGGATCGTTGTTGGTATAGGGCAGCATTTGCGCGACCGAACTCAGCGCATAGGTCTTGTTATCGTAGTCCGAACAGACGCCATAAAAGACAGAGCCGGTCGTTATGATATCATCGGCAAAGGTAAGCTTTTTCCCGAATGCTTTATACCTGGCGCGCTCCAGGGGGGTAAGCTGGTCCAGCGCCCAGTCCAGCGCCTCCTGGTTCATCTCACGGCAGGTGCCATCGGCGGCGCCTGCGTTCAGAGCATCGGGCATGTTTGCAGACAGGTTCTCAACGGCCACGAGTTTGCACATCGATTCCTTGGAAATCACTTCCGGCGCTGTCATGACTCTGCTGTTGTACATTTTCGACGTATAGGAAACGATGGTGATCGGCGTGGCGCTGGCATTGTCGTACTTGGGGTATGTGGTCATGAGCCCCTGGTAGCTGTCGAAAGTTTTCATTTGAATGTAGTGCCTGCTGTCGGGCTTCATATCGGAAAGCTCCATTTGCGTTTGAATGCACCAGTTGTCGCTCAGAGCCTCGGCCTCGGTGTACCGGGGGTCTGCATGCCTTTTACAGGCAGGCAGGATCAAAAAAACGGATAAAACAACAGCGCTGATTTTAAAATACATTTTTATTGTTTGCACATTCCTTCCCATTGTAAAATTCCCTTCAAGATGGCTTTTTATAAAATAAAAACACTATTGCCAGGCAAACTGTATATCTTATCTTACCACAGTTGATCAAAATCGGCCACCACGTTTCAAACTTGGCCTTTTGACAAGTCGTCCATCAGATCGTGGTGCAACTGCCGGGCTGCGAAGTCTTCTTTGTAAAAATATTTTCAAGGACAATTGCACGCGTAATGATAGCGATGCCCTGCGGTGTTTGGATTTTCAATAGATGAGTTCTGCGTCGGTTTGCCTGGCTGTATAAACACCAGTGCAACTCCATGTTCTTCTGCCTATTCTGCCATTTTTATCGAGGTTAACTCCGGGGTATTTACGGTACGTTGGTGAATAAGTTCAATTTATTTTTTTGCATGCAGCCTGTAGAGCGGACGTTGAGGCGTCGAAAAGCATCAATGCTAGGCTACAAAAGGTTGGTTATAGCAACGGCGTGTTTCTTGAGCTCTCGGTATTTGTACCGGCTAAGGTTCATCCATGTATAAATAAATTCAGAACCTTTGATGCATCCCGTCTGCCCTGACAGACCAATAGTGTGTGTCGTTTACGGATGGTAGAAGATAAATTCGTCGCTTCTGTAATTCGCATTATTCATGTACCAATCCGAATATACATAGCCGCTGCTTTGCGCCCAGTTTTTAAATGCATTATATGCCCAGGTGATCTGACTGCGTTCGTTGGGATAGTCCCACAGAACGGGCACATTGATAGCCCAGGGCAGGTTTGCGCTGGTTTTGTAATAGCGGCCCTGAGACGGCACGGAGGAATCGTCACCGGTGCCGAACAGCGTCTGGTCTGCGCTGATGGTGGGTGCGTAGCCGGGAAGATGAATCTCGTGACCGCGCACCTGGTTCTGGTAAATAAATGGATTATACGGCGGCTGATGATTGAAAGCGTTTTTGTTGAGAGGCGCGGTCAGATCAAGGGTGAATGTTATTTCAACGGGATCATGGTACAGGGCATCAGGAAGGGTGTTGATATACACACTGCTATCCCGTGGAAAAACATCAAAAACATTATCAACCAGGATGACAACGGCATTCTGTGTGCCGCTGGTTTCAAGAACAGGATCACGGCTTCCGGTAATACTGGCAACCTTGTCGGCGGCGAATGGGAATTCTATGCCGAAACCATTTGCATAGGCGGCGCCGATCGCCCGCACCAGAATGCTGCCCTGTATCTGCACCACATTACCCTGGGCATTGGTTACCTGGTTTATTCTGTAGCCGAGCACAACATCGTTGAAATCATAGTCGCCCTGGGCGGGCCATAGATCTTCAAAGGCCAGGGTGCCATACTGGTTTTTTGACGGCACATAATTGTCGAAAGCCCTTGTGCTGTCCGTTGGGTAAGCATCCAGGATATCCGGCACGCCGTCGCCATCGGTATCCGCCATTTTATTGATTGGCTGCACAGCGGTCATGTCAACGGCCGCGACAGGGCTGGCGGTGGCATAAAAAACAACGTCGTTAAAATCATTGTCGCAACCAGAAGATGAACGATTCATATCTTCAAAGGCGAACAGGAGTTTCCCAAACAGCGCATCCCATAAAAGAATGCTGTGCTGCCTCAAGGCAGGGTCGGTCTCCGGGTTAAGATTGTTCAAGGAGAAATAACGGCCATACCCGTTGTCGACTGAACTGCCGGTCCAGCCGTTTGCCACCAGAAACCATCCGATCATGGTGCCGGCGGGGAAACGGCCCAGATACAGCTTGTCGCCCGAGTTCAGCCCCCCGCCGCTGCCGCTGAGTGAAGCGTTGGGAAAAATAATCTTCATGTTGGTAATGTCATTGACCGTTTTCGGAGGTTGCCCAACAGGGTAGGTGAAAAATCCCAGCGAATTTAAATATCCCGCGCCCTCGGTGACGAAGGTAACCCACACATCGGCAAGGTCGTCTATTTTTAAATTCAGCTGATTTGAATTATTTAGATAATCGGGGTGGGTAACCGCAAGCGACTGATACTCGGGCAGTGTCGTGCTTATGCGCTGGAGAAAATCAGCCGGTATATCATCATGCAGCAGGTTTTTCGGCACACCCAGGCTGTTGTACGGCTGCAGGTAGCTATAGCTGGGAGTTACCGCCTGTATCGTCATAGACGAACGGGCCTGAAGCAGTTCTTCTGTTGATGCCCTGGCAGGCACCCTGACTGAGGATTGGCTAAAGAGTCTGGAGGATGGTGCGCCTCCGTACTGATACTGAGCCCGCCCCATTTTTATCGGGATTTCAATTGTCGTCATGAACCCTACGGCAATGATCGATTTCAGAGAGGTCGGCAATGGCAGCACTGTTTTAAATATTCCGTTATCACCGGTAATACCGGCTCCGAGATACTCTCCCACGTCTTCAGGCAGGGCAGAGAATATTTGGAAGCCGATTCCGGCAACAGGCTCATCCGTGTTTGTCAGCACGGTTAGTTGGACCGCGGTATCACGGGTCATGGAATAATTAAACTGGTTTGAAACCACCATATCGGCAATGTCTGAAGGCGCCAGGTTTGCATTGTTCTGGTTCTTGCAGCCCTGACCGGCGCAAAGAACAAAAAAGCATAAAGACGTCAGCGCAATAATCCTTTTCATGATATACACTTTCAAAAAAATGTTTAAATTCCCGAGACAATACTGAAAGCCCGTACGCAATGCCAGCGGCGTATCGCAATTTATACTATGTCATCTCTTGGCTGCTGCTGTTGCTCTTTAAATAATTTCCGGATTTCAAAAATCCTGTACAGTCGCCGCATGTGTCTACACTATAATCATTACAAAATGCGGGCCATGATGAGCTAAATGAATATAATAAATAAAAACAATGCAAATACAGATAATTACGTCGGGGATGCCAAATTTTGATATTCCGCAACAAATCCTGAAATTGTGCCATAGCACAAATGTGTATGACGCAAAATGCACCACAACGAAGTTTGTGTTCGGGAGAGAGAGAGTCGGGGGCACTTTTTTATTGCTAATTAAAGTAGCGAAGCTAAGCATCTACGCGCAGCTGGGCTTTAATGTCATCAATGATATCAACCCCCTCGGCTATGAGCTTGAGAGTTGCCGCAGACAGCCAGGGTGAACGCACTTCCACACCTCGCCTGATGATGGGGTGATTCCACACCGCGGTACCGGCTGCTCCCGATGCTCTCAGCAGGGCAAGGCCGACCGTATCGGCAGCTACCAGGTCCGTGCTTGCTATAACAATGCCCGGGGTTATGAGATTTCCTGAATCCGGCCCGTCGGTGTTGAACCCCTGCCGCGCATCAAGCACAGACAAGCGGATTTTATCTGTGCAGAGTGATATTTCAGCAATCGCTTTAAGGAAATTCAATGAGCCATGCATGACAGTGCGGTCGTCCTGCGGCAGCGCTCCGACAAAAATTTTCATTCCCATGGTGAACCCTGCCATGCTGTGCGTCCTCAGGGTGGGCAGCACAATGATATGGTCAACCTGATTAAACAGCGCCGGAACTGAAAATCCCCTGGGCCAGTGGGACGCGCCAGCAGGCTGCACGTGTATCAGCTCACCATCCTGGAATATGACCGGTACCGCACCGGCATCAAGGATAGCCTGGTAAATGCCGGTCTGCTCCAGACACTGCCGGGTATCCTGCCAGGTCGGGGACTGATCCCCGACAAAAACATCCCCCGCCCCGTGCTCTTTCAGGAGGGAAATAATTCTGCCCACCATAAACGGGCTTGTAGTGGCAGGGAACGGGTTTGGAGAATTGAGGGCAACCTTTATGAGCACGCTGTCACCCGGTGACAGGAAGCCAAAGCCTCCTGCCAGATCAATGGCATGGGCGATTGCAGCGGCGTCATCAGCATTTTTTACCAACGCTACGGAACTGGTCGTGCCGGGGAGGGGTTTGCAGCCCTGGTTCAGGGGGAACGCACACAGCAGGGGGGCGCAGCCGAGAAGCTTTAAAAATTCTCTTCTTTTAAAGGTGCCTGAACTCATGAGCGAGCAACCTTTTTATAGGACTACAGAATTAATCGCCTATTGTAGTTATAGTCTCACCGGCGGGGTTTTGCAATGCCATGCCGTGCAAGTTGCGGAACGCAGGTGAAAAGTGTATTTCGGGAATATTGTTGAATTAGTTGAGCTATGGACATCCGGCGGGACCAAAAAGTTCCGGAAAGCTATTGGCCGTTTTTTATATGATTAAATATCCCTCCCTCTCTTGATAGTAGGGGATGAAGGGGAGGGTGCCTGATGATTTTAAATGTGAAGGACTCAGGCAACTATTGTTTGCAGTGCCTACACCGCAGCAAGTTTAGCGTGGGGATTTGCAAAGGTAGTTATGGTCAAGGCAGCAACAAATGGCGCATTTAAAAATATGCACAATCATCAAGGTAAAGCCCCCTGGCTTTCGCTATTTTAAATAATCATCCGTTTATTCAGCACGTTCAACAATAACCTGTCTTTATACGAACTTCTTGACCAGCACCGATGCGTTCTGTCCGCCGAAGGCAAATGAATTAGAAAGAATGGTATTCACTTTCTTCAGACGAAACTCATTGGGCACATAGTCAAGATCGCAAGCCGGATCAGGGTTTTCATAGTTGATGGTAGGCGGTATCACCTGGCTGTTGATCGTCTGCACGCTCATGGCAAGCTCTATTGCTGCCGCGCTTGCCACCAGATGCCCCAGCATCGACTTGTTCGAGCTAACGGGGATACTATACGCCCGCTCTCCGAACACGTTTTTGATGGCCGCTGTCTCAGACTTATCGTTAAGATGGGTCGACGTGCCATGGGCATTTATATAGTCGACCTCGTCAGGCGAGCAGTTCCCGTCTGCAAGAGCCGCTTTGAGGCACAGGTCGGCTCCCCGGCCGTCTTCAGGGGGTGCGGTGATGCTGCCGGCATTTGAAGATGACCCGTAGCCTGCAAGCTCTGCCAAAATGGTTGCGCCGCGCTTGCGTGCATGCTCAAGGTCTTCAAGAATCAGCACGGCCGATCCTTCTCCCAGCACGAAGCCATCCCGTTTGAGATCAAAGGGACGGGAGGCTTTTTCGGGATTATCGTTGTTTTTGGACAAAGCCCGCAGCCGGTAAAAGCCGGCAACGGAGAATTCGCCGATCATGGAGTCGCAGCCGCCGGTGATAACAACATCAGCGTCTCCGTCCTGAATCATGCGAAGAGCTCGGCCCATGGCCTGTGCTGAAGATACGCATGCGCCGGAGGAGGTGCTCACGGGGCCCTGAATATTGAACAGAATCGACAGAATGTTGGCCGCTGTAGCTGCGCTGCGGCGCACGGGCCAGATCTGGCCCAACTGTTTTGAGGCCGCAAGATGAGCAAAAGGCCGGTGCAGACTGGTTTCGTCCTGCTGCCGCTCAAGATGCTCCTTTATAGTGCGTGCGTCAAAAAGGTCGCCAAACATATTCAGGCCCATGGCCTCTTCGTTTGACCCCAGAGCGATACCAACTGATGCCGTGTTCATAAGATCAAGATCAAGGCCGGCATTGCGAAGCGCTTCACGTGTTGCCTGAATGCAGAAGCTTGTGCTTCTGCCAATAAAAGGCCTGAGGTCTTCAGGCACTACAGCGTTAAAATCAAAATTCTTGACCTCTGCGCCGATTTTAACCGGGAATGTTGATGCGTCAAAAATTGTTATGGGAGCTATGCCCGAGGTGCCTTTGATCAGATTTGACCAGGTGGCATCCAGGGTATTGCCGATAGGCGTCACTGAGCCGATTCCGGTTATAACAACGCGTTTGCGCTCTGTCTTCTTTTTGTCCCAGTTCCTGTCGTTATAATATGCAGCGGTCATTTTTTACTCCTTTCAGCGTTTGCTTGCTGAATAGTTATTGCAATGGCCGTGCCACTAAAAATCAAATAAAAATTGCAGAAAAACTATGCAATAAAAGTCTGAAATTCAGGTAGTTATAAATTAGTTTCTTTTCAAGGCGTTTTTTTTGCAAGGTGTTAAAATTTGCGTTGGTTCAAAACAACCACTTTACAGCCCTTACTATGCTTCAATTGGTTCCAGACAGCCAATTGTAAAATCCATATATGCAGGCTACCTATTGTTGTGAAATGTTATATGTTGCCTTGCCAGCAAGCACTGGTGGTATAGCATGCCGAAAAAAAACCAAAAGATATCGCAGCATTCATTCGCGCCCGACTTCTGACTGTAGCCCAAAAAAGCGGACGCACGTATGATGCCGTGTTGCTTTCATACATGCAGAAGCGTTATTAACAGGCAGACAAAGACAGACAATTGGACGAGGGGGGGGGCAGGGTGAAAGTGCCGTTTGTCGGCATGGAAGCCGTTGTTAAAATTGAACAAAGCAGAAGCAGTGAATAATTATAGCCTTTGACGGCAGGCTGACCAAAATATGCCGTGCAATGCCCGCGAGTAAGCGGAATTAAGTGTGACAAATTAAAAAATCAATCTTATCTACCTGTATGCCACCCCCTTGCAGCAGTGAGCATCACTTTGTAAGCTGTGTAATTTTTATTGGCTGATCTCGATTGATGCTGAAGGTCCGGCCTGCAAACTAGTCCTCCGGGGTCTCCTGATTGTCAATAATTTTTTTAATTTTATCAAAGTTTTTGAGAATTTCATTGCAGCTAGTGTCTGTGTTTTTTTGCTTATCAAATTTATCCTGATTATCCACAATTTTCCTTATCTCTTCAAATCCATGCATAAGCTCGTCATAGCTTTTGATTGTGCGACGGTCAGCATCCTGCTGTGCAGGGTCCTGAGCATGCGGCGGCTCAGACGTACCTGCTGTTTTTTCATTCAGTTGATCCTCAGACATCCGGTAACCTCCATGATTCAGCATTTTCTTCAATTATAATTGTAATTTTAGGACAATACAACCCTGAACAGGGGGTTTTTATGTTTTTCGGCTGCCGGTTGTTGCCATACCTTCCGTCAGCTTGACAAAACCGATATATTTTGGAATAGCTTTTGTAGGGATATGTGAAATACTCCGCTGAATAGCAATGCTTTATTTGACAGCGTTCAACCCATGAAATTAATAATGAATCCTACCCTGCAGTTTCTCAAGGTTTTGACAGTCGTCTTTTTTTTGGGGGCGCTCGCAAATATATATTTTATATGTAAGCCTTCAAAATATAACACGCCTGATTTTAATCCTGCCTCAGGATGGGACTGGTGCGTGTTTGCTTTTAATTTTGTTTTTATAGTTTATTTTTTGTTGATACTGAAAAATCTGCCAAACATCTATGCGAGAACCTTTTGGCTTGCCTTGCTGGCCATTTTTACTTCGGGATTTGCGGAAAAATATTTCATCCGATTTTCAAGTAATGCCAGCCAACTGTTTTCTGCCTTAGGCTGCTGTAGCATATGTGTAATTTCAATTCTGTTCCTGTATCTACACCGAAAATACGGGTTTAATCTGTTTGCCGGCCTCAGCTTTCGCTTAATTAAAACGATACAACCGAAGCTACCGTAATCGGGTTTTAATTCGAACAGCCGGCAGAGCAGTCTTATGCAGACAATAGATGGGTTCATGCACGCTGCCAGGGGGCTGAAAATGCCAGGGCACCCATCCTCCTATGCATTGAGAGGGAATCTCACCCCGTCAAAGCTTATCCTACTGCAGCCGCAACAACCAAAACTGATTGATCGAAACTCCCGCCACAGCCGATTTTATAGCAGGCTCGCAGTGCTCCCCCCCTGTTTTTGAAGCACAAGGCCCCATTTAAACAAAAAATAAGGCTGCGGCTCCGCTTTCCCCCAACCGCACAGGCTTTGTCAGCTTGTTTTTTGATTCCCGGCCTACATCAAGCATAACAACCCTTTATAAAAAAAATTAAAAATATTTTCACAAAATACTATAGCCGGACAAAAAAAATCCGATAATATAAGTATGAAGCCTATATCGATGCACATGCGCATGCTCATAGTAGTTGCCTGCGATGCGGGAGAAGGTACCCGTGAAGAGATTGCAGAGCGCTACGGCGTTTCGCTGGGAATGGTAAAAAAATTACTGGCCCAGCGCAAGAAACTTGGCATGCTTGAACCGCAGAACCACCGTTGCGGGAGGAAAAAAATTTTGGATGAACAGGATATGGCGTGGCTGCGTAAAACCGTTGAGCAGCGCCAGGATTTGACATTGGAAAAACTTTGCAGGGCTTACAAAAAGCCCTGCAGCGTTATGACCATAAGCCGCGGGCTTCAAAAACTCAGAGCCTCTCATGAAGAATATTAATCGGCAATGGTGCCGTAAAGGTTGCAGCAATGCGAATAACAGTCGCAGTCTTCCTGGTTCGGTATTTTTTATGCGGTACTGCTTTTAATAAACAACAACGGAGTCAGTAAATATGAACGCCCCGATTATGCAAACAGAATACAAATCTTCCCAATCTTTTTTAGCCAGCGTATTTGACAAGGTCGATACGGGTATACTGCTTTCCGATTTGAAGGGCCATGTGCTTGATGCCAATCCATACTTTTTAAATACACTGGGATTTGAACGAGATGAAATCGTGGGGAAAATGCCCGTTCGTTTCACGCCGTCTCACGGTATCTACACCTCGCGATTAGGTGAAGTGTTTGAACTGGGCGATGATTATTTTGAAGAAACTCACAATATTCTTTCCACATTAAACAAAACCGGTGAGATAAAAGACTGGACAACTTTTTACGTCGACAAGGAGGGCAAGCTCGTACCCGTTCAGCAGAATGTGTGCCTTTTGAAAGATTCCATGGGCAACAGTGTCGCCTCGCTATGTCTTGTTAAGGATATTACAGATAAACAAAACCTGGAGACAGAGCTCGAAAAAGCTAAGATTCTGGCTGAGACTACCAAAGACCTTAAGGAATTTTTTCTTTCGAAAATTTCGAGCGAATTAAGGATACCGATGAATGGCATTTGCGGTTTTACGGATTTACTGATTGATAATGAGCAGATTACTGAAGAATATAAAGAGCAATTGCATGTAATCAAAAAAAGCAGTGAAGATCTGCTCAGCATGATAAATAACATACTTGATTACGCGAAAATCGAGAATGGCAAAATCGAGATTGCTGACATAGGCTTTGATATCGAGCTTCTCTTTTACAGTATTATTATTGATACAAAAGCCAAGCTTGAAGGCAAAAACATTGAATTTCAGCATGAAATTACCAATCAGGTTCCCTTCCTGCTTAAAGGCGACCCCAGCAGAATCAGACAGATTGTGCTGAAGCTGCTTAATAATGCAATAAAGCACACCAGATCCGGCAGTATAAAAGTTACACTTGATGTTGAGCCCGCACACGAGCATGAAAGCGATATTACCGTACGGTTTCATGTGCAGGACACAGGCGTTGGAATGGCCAAGGGCACCCTGGAATCAATCTTTACCCTGTTTTACAAGGGCGACGGTGCATTAACAAGAAAGTCCAAAGGCCTCGGAATAGGGCTGCATGTATGCCGCAGCATTGCCCGCCTGATGCGGGGTGATTTACAAGCAACAAGCAAGCTCGGCAAAGGAAGCTCTTTCGATTTTACCGTAAAGCTGCTTAGAGCTGAAAAAATACAGACCGCTAAGTCCGCTGTCACTGTTAATCTGCAGGATAAGACAGTTTTTATTCTTGATTTCGAAAAAATACATCTGGATATTTTATCAAAGCTCTGCAAACAGGCACAGATGAATGTCATTACCTGCGGAAGCATCCAGGACGTTTCTCCTCAATTTCAAGATTTAATTATAAATAAAACACGGGTAGATCTGTTTGTGATAGATGTTTCCACTTCATTTGAGGATATTTCAGAAATTGTTGAGCTGATACGTGAAAATTTTGGCCTCTATGTTCCTCTTTTGGCATTTGCGTCTCCCAATAGAGGCTCTGCAAAAGCATGCCAGAATATGGGCTTTAACGGCTGTTTGTCAAAGCCCTGTTCAAAACTTTCTTTCTACGAGATTATAAAACATCTGTTTACGGAGGATTTTGATGCCGGCAGCAGCCGCGAAATCCTGACACGATATTCTCTGTCGGAAAAAATAAAGCATAATTTAAACATACTTGTGGTTGATGATAACCGCATCAACCAGCTGGTTGCCATGAAAATTCTGGTGCAATCAGGCTATGCAGTAGACTGTTCCAGTAATGGCATGGAAGCTGCGAATAAAGTATTAGCCAATCCCCAAAAGTATGATGTCATACTTATGGATATTCAAATGCCTATTATGAACGGGGTTGATGCCACTATTATGCTTCGGCAAAACAATATTACAACTCCCATCATTGCCTATACCGCTCATGCGCTGGAGGAGGATTTTCAAAGATATAAAAAAGCCGGCATGGATGACTGCATACCAAAACCTGTCAACAGAGAAATAATTCTTGAAAAATTTTACAAGCTTTGTTTCAGGCCTGAATCCAGAATGACCTTGTAGCGGCAGAAAGCCTGGTGTGTGCGGAAGCAAGCCGCGCACCCCTCATCCCCAAACGATTTTCTTATCAATCCCCTGCGCTCCTTACTCTAAAAGAGGTTAGTATGAGCTTTCGGCAGCTGTTAAAAAAGTACGACACGATCACCGGCATGGTTCGTGACGCGCAAAAAATAGCGCGAAGGCTGCCTCTTTTTATCTCACGACTGAGTTCGGGCCCGGGAATCATGCAAAGATACCTGACATCCCATGAAATAAAAAAACTGCAGATCGGCTCCGGGCCCAATTACCACGAAGGCTGGCTGTGTACAGATATAGTTCCTGTGCCACCCCATACCGTGTATCTTGATGCGACCAGGCGCTTTCCTTTTGATGATGCCACCTTTAATTTCATTTACAGTGAGCATATGATTGAGCATATATCCTGGAATGATGGGCTCAGCATGCTGCGTGAGTGCAGGCGGGTAATGAGGCCGGGCGGTTGTATCAGAGTCGCTACTCCGGACCTTGAAGTTCTCATTGGCCTTCATTCCGGCAAAGACGCCCCGATCAGTGAAAGATATATCAAGTGGATTACGGATCAGCAGTTAGACGGAATACATGCCTACAAGGCTTCTTTTATCATCAACAATGCCTTTTACAGCTGGGGCCATAAGTTTCTGTATGACAGCGAGCTTTTAACCATGGCCATGCAGGAAGCCGGATTTATAAACATTCGGCGATGCTCTCCCGGCCAATCAGAGCATGAGCCTCTCAGTTGCCTGGAGCCGTATCGGCACGATTCCGGTAATACTGCCAGCGAAATGTCAGCTTTTGAAACAATGATTTTCGAGGGAATCCGGCCTCAGTAAGCCTTCTGAAGATATAAACGAGGGTTGGGGGTATGCAGGCGTGCGAACCCTTCGGCTCTTTTTTTCTTTCGGGCTGAAGGTGCTTTTCTATCAGCTTACCGGCAGCTGAAAACTATAAACCGTTATCCATCAGTATGGATTCCGACCTTATTTTACCGATATCGCTATAGTTTGAACCTGAATCCTATCAGATACAATTTGAGTCAAACACTGCGATCATATCCCAGCCTACAGTGATTGTCTTTGAACATCCCATGCTTTGAAAGAAGCTCTGTAGCTTTTCTTTATTATAATCCCATTCTAAAGTGTGGGAAGAATCATTTATACCGTCATAATCACCTAAGATATTTGTGAAGAGCCGGACTATGGGAAAAAGTATTTTGGGCGGTTTAAATGATCGAGCCGGCTCGGAAATGATCAGCTTTTTGGTTCTCTTTAATGCTTCTTCCACCAGCTTTGGGTGGTTGGGGATGATATGATGAAGGACGTCGCAGATGAGGATGACGTCATTGTCCGGATAGCTGTCAAAGTCGAATATATTCTTATTGAACACCTTAACAGCATCGGCCCTCTTTCGTGCCATTGCTAAAAAATTTTCATTTAAATCCCAACCTTCATATTTAGACCCCCGATGAAGGAACGGATACACCATTGCTGTTCCGCAGCCGAGCTCGAAAACTTTTTTATTTTCTCCGATCTCCTGCGCGATAACCTCAAATCTTTTTTTAAGGGATCTGCCATGAACAATTCTGACTAGGAGATCATACAGCTGCGGGTATCGATACATGATTGACATAATAAGTAACCCGTTCCTTCTATTGTTTTTTTAAGGGTAGTATGATTTTAGGGAAAATGCTCCAACTCACCAAATTATATTATGCGATTTTTATATTCTATAACCGTTTTTTTTAAAAATACCAGATATTATTTTTTTAATCCCGTGTTTTTTTTTATTAAATAAGTAGTGATAAAACTCGGCAACTATCCTGCTGTTTTAATTGCTTAAAAGCAGTTTCTTTGCAGCAGTTGACATAACGCCGCCGGGACGGTTATAATCGACGCAAAAATCATGCTGTGGACGAGATATACGATGGATGAACTAACGGTTAAAACATACAGGCAGACTGATATGGTAAATATTACCTCTCAGCTTCAGGCCATTGTGCGCACAACCGGCATCGAGCGGGGCATCTGTACGGTTTTTGTACCGCATACCACGGCTGGTGTTACCATAAACGAAAATGCCGATCCTGACGTGATCCGCGATATGATCATGGAAATGAATAAAATCATACCGTTTTCAGACGGCTACGCTCACAGCGAAGGCAACTCGGCGGCACATATCAAATCATCCCTTTTCGGCTGTTCTCTCAGCGTCATTGTTGAAGGCGGCTGCCTGCAGCTGGGGAACTGGCAATCCGTTTTTTTCTGCGAATTCGACGGCCCGCGCACCAGAAAAGTCTGGGTGCAGATGCTGAGCGCAGAAAAATAAGAACGCCCTCCTGTTTTCTTATAATGAATTACTTTAGACGCTAACCATCATGGCCAAACGAAAGCAAACCACTCCTCAAAGGCCTGAAAAATCCGTAATCCCTTTGTCTGCGCCTGTTGGGGCCGCTGCGTCGGGCTACCGAAGCATGAGGTATGCCGGACTGCTGGCTGCACTGCTGGGCTTCTGCCTGTACGCCAATACTCTGGGAAACGATTTTTGTCTTGATGATCACTCGGCTATCAAGGAAAACTATATTGTAAAAGGGGGAATAAAGAATATCGGCTTAATTTTTACGACTGAATACCGCTATGGCTTTGAGGTGCGCCACAACCCCGGTCCTTTATATCGCCCGCTGACGCTTACGATTTTTGCCACCCTGTGGCAGCTTGGGTTGGGAACACCATGGGCGTTTCATTTATTCAACGCTTTTGTGTACGCGTTGACGGGGTGGCTCCTGTGGGTGACGTGGCGGCGTATTTTGCGACAATACCCGCCGCTGCTGCCGGCTCTCGGGGTGCTTCTGTTTATGGCTCATCCTGTGCATACGGAGGTGGTAGCCAATATAAAGAGTCTTGATGAAATACTGGCGCTGCTGTTTTGCACAGCAGCGCTGTACGGGCTGTGGCGTTTTTTGGATGAACAAAAGCCGCTCTGGCTGGCAGGTTCGGTAACGGCATTCGGGCTGGCGCTTTTTTCAAAAGAAGGCTGCATTGTTTTTCTTGGAATTTTTCCGGTGGTGCTTTGGTTTTTTTCAGACAGGAAACCCTGGAAAATTGTAAAAATATCGGCATGGTTTTTGGTGCCGGCGGCTTTGTTTATGTCAGCCCGCTCCATTGTTCTTACCTCTCAGAACGTGCCGTTGGAAGTGAGCCATTTGACCAATTTTATCGTGCTTGCCCCGGATATGCTGTCGCGCTTTGCATCGGCTCTGTCTATGTGCTGGCGGTACCTTGCCGTGCTGCTGGTGCCGCATCCGCTGGTGTGCGAGATGAATTATGCGCAGGTGAAACCCGTTACCTTCACAGATTGGAGGGCGATTGCGGGACTTATGACCTACGGCACTATGGCGATCTGGGCGCTATGGGAGGCGCGGCGGCGCGTTTTTTTAGCCTTTGCCGTGCTCTTTTTTCTAATAGCTTTCACTCTACCAAGTAATATTTTTTATCTTATTTACACTAATTATGCCGAGCGGATGCTCTACCTGCCATCTCTGGGGTTTGCCTTTGCGCTTGCCTGGGCGTTAATCAAAGTTTTTTCGGCTGAACAGGCAGGCAAAAAAATACACCCCCTTTTTTGGTGTTCTGTGGCTCTCATCCTGGTGCTGTACAGCGCGAAAACCGTGAGCCGCAATGCCGACTGGAAAAACGATTTCACGCTGTTTGACACGGATATTAAGGTTTGCCCCAACAGCCTTCTGCTGGTTGGCAACTATGGCATTCAGTGCCTGCATAAAGGCTATGATAAAAATGCCGAAGTCGTCTTCGATCCCGCTATGGTGCAAAAAAGCATAGATTATTTTACCAAAGCATATGAAGGGTTTCCAGGTAACTTCGAGGCTATCGGGTACCGGGGGTACGCGTATTCAAAGTTGAAAAAATTCGATCTGGCCATTGCCGACTATGAGAAAGCCATTGCGCTTAACCCGGCCAATCCTGCAGCTTTGTGCGCTCTGGGTTTTTTATACCGTAACCATTTAAACCAGACTGATAAAGCCGAGGAACTCTACCGCAGGGCTGTTGCAACGGATCCGCGTTTTGTAGAAGCGCGGCGTAACCTTGGAGCGGTTCTTGCAAGCCGAAGCAGATTTGGCGATGCTATCGAACAGTGGAAAGAAGGGCTCAAATACGCCCCTGACAACCTGCTCCTGAATCAGTACATCGGCCGCGCCTATACCGACATGGGGCAGCCGGATGCGGGAAAACCTTTTTTGGAAAAAGTCGAACGGCTCAAAAAAATGAAAGACAGCAGGCAGGATTCACAGGTAAATGCCGAAAATTGAAACGATAAGTCTCGCAGCAGTAAAATGAGGCTGCCTGACAACCCGGCATCTCATGGCATGTGCAAGAACATAAATAATAACTGGCTTTAAAAGTTTCAGAATGGCTAAACGAATTCAGATACGGCCTCAAAAGGGTGTAAAGCCTGTAGCTGCTGCTAGCGTACCGGAGCCTGGTGCGAAGCAGGGCAGCGGGAGCCTCTGGTATGTCGGCTTGCTGGCGGCTCTTCTCGGGTTCTGCCTGTATGCCAACACCATTGGCCACGACTACTGCTATGATGACAGCTCCGCCATCATAAATAATTACCTGGTGAAGGGCGGGGTCAAAAATATCGGCACATTCTTTTCAACGGAATATCGCTCGGGCTACCAGGTGCGCCGTCAGGCCGGGCCGCTGTATCGCCCGCTGACGCTTTCCGTGTTTGCCATCATGTGGCAGCTTGCGCCGGACAAGCCCGGCGTGTACCATTTCGTTAATGTGCTTTTGTATTCCCTGACGGGCTGGCTTCTGTGGGTGACATGGCGGCGCATTCTGCGCACCTACACGCCGCTGCTGCCTGCCCTGGGTGTGCTGCTGTTTATGGCTCAGCCGGTGCACACCGAGGTGGTGGCAAACATTAAGAGCCTTGATGAAATTCTGGCATTGCTGTTTGGCACGGCTGCCCTGTACGGACTGTGGCGTTTTGCAGACGAACAGAAACCGCTCTGGCTTGCGGGTGCGGTTACGGCATACGGGCTTGCCCTTTTTTCCAAGGAAGGTTCTATCGTCTTCTTCGGGATTTTCCCCCTGACGCTCTGGTTTTTTTCGAAAAAAAGGCTCGGCGAAATCCTTAAGCTCTCGGCATGGTTTCTGCTTCCAGCTGCGCTTTTTCTGGCAATTCGTTTTAAGGTGATAGCAGGGCAGGGCGCAGACCTCAAAATTGCAGGGATATCTAATTATATCGTATTAGCCTCTAGTTCTGTATCTCGCCTGGCATCGGCGCTTGACATGTGCTGGAGGTATCTGGCAGTGCTTGTGTCCCCGCACCCGCTGGTGAGCGACATGGGCTATCCGCAGGTGAAGCCCGCAACATTTGCCGACTGGCGTCCGCTGGCCGGGCTTGCGGCCTATGGCGGCATGGCTGCCTGGGCCTTCTGGCAGGCGCGGAGGCGTTCATTCATGGCGTTTACCGTTCTTTTTTTTCTGGTTTCTTTTTCACTGGTCAGCAATGTTTTTATACTCACGTACACCAATTATGGCGAGCGGCTGCTGTATCTGCCGTCGCTTGGTTTTACGTTGGCCCTGGCATGGCTGCTGCTTCGAATTTTTCAAGGCCAACTGTCCGGCGGTAAACCAACCATGCTTCTTATGGCTGTTGCCGGGCTGATACTTGTGCTCTATGGCGCAAAAACCGTCATGCGCAGCCCTGACTGGAAAGATAACTTTACGCTGTTTGGAGCCGATATGCGGGTCTCTCCCGACAGCGCTATGCTGATGCACCACTACGGCGTGGAATGTCTTTACAAGGGCTATAATTCAGCTACAAGCGTTGTTGAGGATCAGGCTATGGTGAAGAAAAGCATAGAGCTTTTCACCAAAGCATACGAGGCATACCCGAATTCCCAGACCATAGGCTACAGGGCGCTTGCGTATTCAAAGCTGAAAATGTATGATCAGGCCATTGGCGATTATGAAAAAGCCCTCGTACATAAGCCCGACAGCCCCACCGCTCTCAATTCACTGGGTTTTCTGTACCGGAATGTTCGCAACCAGCCCGATAAAGCAGAAGAACTGTATCGCCGCTCTGTTGCTGCTGATCCGCAATTTGTTTTAGCGCGCCGTAATTTTGGCGCTATCCTTGCGTCTCGGGGAAACTTTAAAGCGGCGATTGAGCAGTGGATCGAAGGGCTGAAGTATGCTCCCGATGACCTGGTTTTAAACCAGTATGTCGGCAGAGCCTATAGTGACATGGGGCAGCCGGAGCAGGGCAAAGCGTTTCTGCTGAAAGCTCAGCGGCTGCAGGGAATGTCTACAGGCAGACCGTCACTGCAGGAAGAAGCAGAAGATTGAAAACGGGCTTTACGCCCTTAACTTATACAATGGACCTATCATGTCACTCATAGACTCGCATGCTCATCTTGATCTGCCTGAATTCAAACATGACATTGATGCTGTCATACAGCGCGCTCTTGACAACGGCATTGAGTCGATCATCACCGTGGGCATCGGCATTAGCGAATGCAGGCAGGCCCTTGAGCTTGCCGCTTGCTATCCGTTTATTTATGCAACCCTGGGCATACATCCGCATAATGCAGTGGAGTTTGATCGCGGGGCGCTTGATTTTCTGGAAGCGCATGCATCTAACGCAAACGTGGTGGCACTGGGGGAGATGGGGCTCGACTACTACCGCAACCTTTCAACCCGGGACGAGCAGCGTCGCTGCTTTCGCGCTCAGCTCGGACTTGCCCGGAGCCTGAAATTGCCCGTGGTCATTCATGACCGTGAGGCACATGATGAAACACTCGAAATTCTGCGTCATGAGAAAGCCCATGAGATGGGTGGCGTGCTGCACTGCTTTTCTGGCGATGCGGCAATGGCTTTTGCCTGTATCGATATGGGGTTTTATATCTCTATTCCCGGCACCGTCACATTTAAAAACGCCCGGGTCATACAGGAGGTGGTAAGCAGTGTGCCGCTTAAGCATTTGCTCATTGAGACCGATTGCCCGTTTCTTACCCCTGTGCCGCACCGGGGTAAGCGCAATGAGCCTGCCAATGTTCGCCTGGTGGCCGAGAAAATAGCAGAGATAAAGCAGGTTGATTTTGATGAGGTGGCCCGCACTACGGCGGAAAACGCACGCAAGGTTTTCATGCTTGAAAAACCAGCCGGCTAAATTTGAGCTTGACTTTTATCCCCCCCGCGGCTATCACTCTTGATTTGTTTTGAACCCGCAAAGGATGCCGCCTGTGCATGAGCTGTATTACTGGATCGCCCTTCGCCTTATTGCCGGTATCGGCAATGTTACCTGCAAGAATTTGCTGGCGCGCTTCGGTTCCCCTGAACAGGTGTTTCACGCGGGCTCCGATGCTCTCGGGCAGGTCGAGGGGATGGGACCTCAGGCGGTAGAGGCAATCCGGCAGTTCAGACACAGTGATGCCATAGACCGCGAGATAGAGCGTATCGAGGGTGCAGGTGTACAGGTAATCACCATTGCTCATCCCGGCTATCCTGAGAATCTCAGAAATATATATGATCCGCCGCAGCTTCTGTATGTGAAGGGCAGCATTGAGCCGCAGGATAAGAACGCAGTTGCGGTCGTTGGATCACGCAGTTCTTCTGACTATGGCCGCCGGGCGGCACAGGACATTTCCCGGGAGCTTGCCGCCTCCGGAATCACCGTGGTGAGCGGTCTGGCACGTGGCATAGATTCCGAGGCGCATGCCGCAGCACTTGCGGTACAGGGCCGCACACTGGCGGTGCTTGGCTGCGGCGTTGACACGGTATATCCGCCTGAAAATAAAAAGTTGTATGACCGGATTGCAGAAAACGGCGCAGTTGTGTCGGAGTACAGCCTGGGCACAAAGCCCAATGCCTATAATTTCCCGGCGCGCAACAGGATCATCAGCGGCCTGTCCCTTGGGGTGCTGGTGGTCGAAGCAGGTATGAAAAGCGGATCTCTCATCACGGCGCGAATGGCCCTTGAACAGGGCCGTGACGTGTACGCCGTGCCCGGAAGCATCTATTCTTATAAGACCAAGGGAACGCACAGTCTGCTGCGCACAGGCGCAAAACTTGTTGAGGGCGCAGCTGATATATTGGAAGAGCTGAATATCGGTGCGCCGCAGCAAATGCCGGCCGAGCCGGAGGCTGATCGGATCGCAGCCCTTGGGCCGGCGCTGCAAAACCTGTATGGCCTTTTACAGGATGCGCCGGTGCAAATAGATGATCTCATTGTTCGCTCAAAGCTGCACTCCGGGCAGCTCTTATCGTTGCTGCTGGAGCTTGAGCTTTCAGGCTTTGTGCGGCAGCTGCCAGGCAAGCGGTTTGTTAAAATGGATGTTTAGCTATTGAAAAGAATTAGTGTATTAATGGATTATGTGGTTAAATTGAAACAACTATTGAGCTTTTAATTTTATTGGTTGGCACTTTTATGGAAAAATCACTGGTAATCGTCGAGTCGCCTGCAAAGGCCAAGACCATCACGAAGTTTCTGGGCAAGGATTTCAAGGTTCTTGCATGCAAGGGCCATGTGCGGGCGCTTCCTAGCAAGCAGGGGTCGGTTGAGATCGGGGATGATGTGGTTCCCAAGTACGACATCATTGCCGACAGCAAAAAGTTTCTGACTGAGATCAGCAAGTCGCTCAAGGACTGCGCAACCGTATATCTGGCCACAGACCCCGACCGCGAGGGGGAAGCCATTGCCTGGCATCTGGTGTCGGCACTCAAACTCGATAAGCCTCCCAGAGGCAAAGCCGCGCAGCACGTCATCAAGCGTATCGCTTTTCACGAGATAACCAAAGATGCCATTGCAGAGGCAATTAAAACTCCCCGGGATATCGCCATCGATCTTGTGGATGCGCAGCAGGCCCGCGTGGTGCTTGACTATCTGGTGGGCTTTAACCTGAGCCCTTTTCTCTGGAAAAAGGTACGCTATGGTCTGTCGGCCGGCCGCGTTCAGTCGGTATCGCTGCGCCTCATCTGCGACCGCGAGCTTGAAATACGGGCCTTTAAGCAGGATGAGTTCTGGAGTATCGAGGCACAGCTTACCCCGCAGGACAGACAGAACCCTTTCGTTGCCCAGCTTGTACACATAGATGGTAAAAAACTCGACAAGCTGGCCATACCCAATGAAAGTGAAGCCGGCCTTATTCTTGAGCGCCTCAGCGGTGCGTCCTACAGCGTTGTCTCGGTGCAGAACAAGGAAATCCGCCGCAATCCGCCGCCGCCGTTTATCACCAGCACGCTGCAGCAGGAGGCATCGCGCAAGCTCGGTTTTTCAGCCAGAAAAACCATGTCCATCGCGCAGAAGCTCTATGAGGGCATTGATGTGGGAACGGGCACTACGGGTCTCATC
>Ga0114951_10000278_pt1 | contig 74270 bp, 76 predicted proteins | sample AM7aDNAmetaG_FD_88677 | JGI IMG/M metagenome (GOLD analysis project Ga0114951, IMG submission 88677) | Freshwater microbial communities from Finland to study Microbial Dark Matter (Phase II) - AM7a DNA metaG | ecosystem: Environmental > Aquatic > Freshwater > Lake | place: Finland: Lake Alinen...
CGTTCCATTTTTTAAAAAGAAATATATTGCAAATGAAACAAAAAGAATTATTATTGTTAGTAATAATATTAATATATAGAATATTGTCATTCAATGTGTCATAATTAACTAATCTTATTTTATAGCTTCTTGAATTATTGTAATATCTCGAATCATTTTAAGTTGTTTATTCACTCTTAAAAGACTCTCAAGAAATTTGTGATATTCTTCATCAGTAAACGAATTACGCTTAATTTTATTAACAAAACGATCTAAGATAACGTTGCGGTTATTTTCGAACCATATAACGTCATCAACAGTAACATCCCCAATTCCAGTAACATTTAATTCTTCCATAATTTTTATTATTAATAATATATTTCAATTAATTCATCGATAATTACATTTATTTCGTCATCATCAAAATCCCAACCAATATTTCGACATTTTAACACAATTTCATGTATCGGTCTACCTTCAAGGTATTCGGTAAAAATGAAACGCCATGAGTCTTCAATAATAAATTCAATTGAGGTTACCATTTTTATTTTTTTAAACCAACAAATAGTTCATATTTAATTGCTGGATGTGATTTATAATTAAGCAATTCAAAATCATCGATAGTTAATGACAATATATCATCCAACGAATTTAATTCTTTATTAATTTTCATTGTTGGTAGAGGAAATGGTTCTCTGGTACGTTTTGGAACATTAAAATCTTCATTTAATAAAGCAATTTTTCCTTCATTAGACCGTACTGGTGTATTTCCAAATATGGGTAATTTAACAATATTGTTATCAAATTGTTCTTTAGTTTCTTTGGAAACCAAATTTAACATTTCGTCTAAAGTTAAATCTCTACCAATTTGTTCTTTTGCTTGTTCAACATGATTAACATATAGATGAGTATCACCACCAATCCAATTTGCAATACCTGCTATCATATTAGACGCTTTAGCAAAAATCATTAATAATAATGACATAGAAGCCAAATTATACGGGCAACCTAACGCTGTATCGACACTTCTTTGATACATATTCAAATCAAGGTAAAATTTAGGAATATTCTGCCTATCAAAAAATTTTGAATACGCATTTGGGTCTTCAGTATCAAACATTTCACCATCATAATAGGAAAGCCTTTCATGAAACGATAATGGTCTAACTATAAAGTGATAAAGCAAATGACATGGTGGCAACGCCATTTCGGGGAAGTCGGCTTTATTCCACCCATCAATTACATGATATCGTGAATATGGATTTGTTTTCAATCCATCTAACACATCTTTAACCTGATCGACACCATTTTGATTTCTCCATTGATAGCCATAGACCTTTCCTAGGTCGCCAAGTTTATATGTAGAATCACTGCCCAAATATCCTATGTTAATATTATGAATAAATTCTTCCATTGTGAATGGTCTGATTTTATTTTCAATAATATCTTCTTGAAGATAATCATATTCTGGTTCAACCAAAGTGCTTATGTATTTTAAATACCATCTGTAAGCATCTCCATTCCAGATATTTACGTTATTATCGACAAGATATTTAATATTAGTATCTCCACGTAAAAACCACAGAAGCTCATGTACTATGCCTTTCCAATACATTTTTTTGGTTGTAAGTAATGGAAAACCATCTTTTAAATCCATTCTAATATCAGCTTTTGATATACCAATAGTATTTGGCATATTAGCTCTACCACTTTCTTTTTCGACACCATTATCAATGATGTTCTGTAACAAATCTAAATATTGTTTCATTTACTTATATTTTAATCAACCACACATTCAATTGCTTTTTCATATATTGCAAGAAAATATCCCTTTTCGGTTACTAGTATATTATTTTCTTGTTTAAAAATGTCAATATTATCGGATTCCAGCACTTTACGATACTTATTAATATTTTCAATTAAATATTTATCATCACTTAATGACTTGATAACGTTCTCGTACTTACTATCCAAACCAGTACTAACTATAATAATCCTATCCATCTTTAACTCACTTTCTTTTTAGTTTCAATCCTTTCAATCTCACGATTAATGCGTGTGATATCTGCAGGGGTTAATGCAATCATGTTATTGGTTGTTTTACCATTAACCTTTTCTGGTTTAGTCCCTCTTTTAAGTTGTGCTTCAAATTGTTTTCTAGCACTCTCTCTTCTGATTCTAATTCCTGTTGTACCTTTCATAATTATTTAATTTAAATATTGATTAAAATTTCTTTCGGATTAAAAATACCTCTAATCATAACACTTCGTGTTCCATCATACATATAATCTTTAGGATTATCTAAAACATCATCCAATGTTTCATGTAGCAATATTCTAAGTCCATCTTCAAGAATATGGTTATTTGTCATAGTCGTTAAGTCCTGAGCCATCGCAGGACTCCAAGATAACATAATTCGCCTATTTGGTGAAAAATCTATTTCGTCATAAATAACAGGACTAATACTTGCACCATTTTTTACTGGTGTTGTAAACGATTTTACGTCCCACGTTAGTGGTGATAGATAAATTTCATATAAATAAACCTTTCCAGTTAATTTAGTATCTTCTTTTACCGATATGGTTACAGAATCATAAATATTTTCATCCACATCTTTCATTGAAGGGGTGTCAATTATTATAAGTTCTTTTACATCGTTAAATTCTTCTGTGTGATAGAGAAGAATGTCTTTTATTCTTTCCAAACCCTTCGATTTGATATTACCGTCCGAAATTTCGGATAAATCTGAAATAAATTCTTTTATTTTCATTTATTTAATTTTTAATAGTTTACATATATAATGAAATTCATTGATGGATTTGCATTCACCATGATATTTTTCTTGATCGTTTATTGCTATCCAAATTAATGGTGGTTCTCCAACACATTGAAGATAACCAACTTTACTTTCTTTCTTTCCAAAAACCCCATGCGAAACAGTTTCTTCCCATCCTTCGGCTTCTATTTCTTCTTTGGTAAGATAAGAGGTTCGTAGATGTCCACTTTCTAATAGTTCTAAGTAGTGATGTAATTTTAAATATACTGGATAATCTATACTTACCTTTACCCAGTTTTCATCATAAGTTAAATCGGTTCTAATAATATCGTCAACACAATGACTTATAGCACTTATTATTTCTTGTACTTCACATTCATATCCAACCCTCAAGTCAGAAATTTCAGGGATAAAATAGGTGTCCATCGTTTTTATATTTTCATTAATATTATCTTCAGGTATAATATAACTAAGCTCGCTTTGAAATAATTCAGCAACATTTCCTTTGTAAAGCCCATTTAAACCTTCCAATAACCCTAATTTACGCCATCTTTCTGTGGTTTCTTCTTTTAATTTCCTGAGTTGTTCTATGCCAACATTTTTCTCATTTTTTTTCATTTTAAGCTCTTTAAAGCGTTTAATATTTCATCCTCGTTCATCGTATCCAGATTATCAACAATGCCCGTCATTTCGGCTATTTTGTTGCTTAACTCATCTCCAAAGCTTGTGTTTGAGTTTAATAATTCTTCAATTTTAGTAAGCGCAAATCTAGCTTGGCTGCCGTGTTCATCTGCTGCAATCATTGAGATATTGCCCATGTATTCAACATAGTTATTATCGTTTGCATAAAACTTTAATATTGGCTCAATTAACAACACTATGTTTTGATATTGTTCAATACTATTCGTCGTCATCATCAGTTTCTTTATTTAAACGTTCCTTAATTATCTCTCTTAAGCCTTTGACCTCTTCAGGATATAATGTAAATTCCTTTCGGGCGGGAAATGAAGTCTTGTTATTTATTTTTTTATGGAAGAAACTTCCATGTGATTCGGCTTCCTCAAATTCCTCATACAATTCTAGACTAATGTTTCCGTATGAATATGTATGACCTCTACTAAATGCAATGTACAATCTTTGCATTTGGGGGAAATATGTTGTTTTTAAAATATTATCTGATTGAAACACAGACTCAATATATCCAACATCTCCATTTTCTTCTTTATGTTCATTCCTCTCAACTAACATATTTACTGTTTTAAGTAGGCAAATATAAGCAATTAAATATTAAAAACAAAGAGATAATTCAAATTTTGTTTGACCACAATCAAATATTCTTAAATATTCATTTTTATTTAAATCATTTTCCTCCTTTGATTCGTTTGAAAATTGTTTGCGAACATACTTACCTCTTTTAAAATACCAATAATTTGGTTTGGTATTATTAATAAACATAAAGTTCATTTGTTTATATAAATCACCGTTAAAATATCTTCTATCTACATATGTGGAAATTGATTTGGGTTGATATATATCGATGAAGTGTTTTAGTAACATATTTGCACCGCCAATAATATTTGTGTTTAGTTTCTCGCAGAATCTTAATATTTCATATTTATCGTTAATAATACTAAAACACATTAAACCAACCAATTCATCGTTATATATTAAACCGTAATTATATTTAGTTTTAACGCTTCCTTGAATATGGTTTTGATTTAAAAACTCGGACGATTGTTTGTGATTAATTCTCTTAATCGCACAATCACTAACATATATTTCACGATCAAATATGTTTAATTTTGATTTAATTATGTTTTTAACAATTTCTTTTTTGCCAATCCACTCATCTTCAAAAATATGTATTAATTGAATTCCGCGTTCTTCACATAGTTCTGTTTTATTTAAATGATATCCATCGTCTTTATGTTCACCCGAATGCCAATATAATCCATCAAACTCAATTCCTAACTTATGTGATGGAATGTATATATCAATTTCTTTATTTTCAATTTTTATTTTTTCGGTACAAATATTTAATTCTTCTTCAATAAAATTTCGAATTTCAATTTCCTTAATCGAACTGTTTTCGGATATTGGGTAGCACTCCGTACAAACTTTTGACGATCTATTGGTTCTATTAATTAAATTTGTTTTAGATATTTCAAATTTATCGTGCTTTTTACAGTAATTTTTAATTAAAACAACGTTATTATCTAGAACACAAATATTATCTTTAGATAAACATAATATTTTGCTCCATTTTTTCACAAAATTAATTTTTTTTGAATTATTTATTTTTTCACAAATCAAATCGTTTTTTGCTGGAGAATTTACTCCATATTTTTTTAGCCAAGTAATTTTACTTTTTTTGATGAATTCGTTTGTTTGTGAGTAGTTTTCAACACCATATTTTTTTAGGTTGGTTTTTTTTGATTTTTCAATTGTTTCAATTAACGTCATTGGATTCTCGACTCCAAATTTATTTAAATTGGTTTGCTTAATCTTTTCTTTAAATTTTTCACTCTGAAAGGCATTTTCGACACCATATTTACTTAAATTAGTTTGCTTTCTTAATTCTTTAGTGTTGTTTGATTTTAAATGACACATGTTTGTGCAATATTTGGAGTATCCAGTTGAGAATTTTTGAAATTTAACAACATTTCCACAATTAATACATTTAGGTGGATTTTTAATGTTATTAATATAGTTATATAATTTATTACTCCAAATAATATTAATAAACCTTTTGTTATGTTTTATTATTTTATCATATAATAATGAATTTTCATTTTTTAATTTCTTTTCATTCCTATCATATTTTGATAAAAATAAAACGTCTTCAATTTTCATAATTAATATTATCAATTTCTTTATTCAATTCTTTTCTAATTAATACTCTAATTCTCTTAGAAATTGAATATCCGTTTTTTTTACAATAATTCTTAAACTCTTCGCTAATATTTGAATCGAGTCGAATATTTAGCATTTTACTCTTAATTTGTTTTTCCATGTTGTGTAGTATTTGCTTTACATAAATACTCTCAAATATAAAAACATTATAAATAATAAACAAGTATTTATATAAAAATTAATTAAATGGCTTTTCCAAAAAAAATAAAATATACTTTAGATACCAATCCCCCTAAGATTGGTACTGAATATCTTAAATATGGGTTTGATAGAATTGAGGAATTAATGTGTGAAGCCGATACCAAAACCAAATATCTCCCAAGAACCATTTTACTTGAAGATTTAGATCAAGCTCTTTTTGATTATGTTAATAATGAAATGAAAGTTGTTATTGACGGTAATGCACTGTCTGTCATCTACTTAGATAACGATAGATGGGGTGAACTGAGCAAGACGTGGAAATTAATGGACGGAGACCATAATATCCCAACTCCATATGTTACAGTAAGACGCACCGAAAAACAAGCAGGTACTAGACTTGGTACTAAGTATCGTATTGCACAGGGGCGTAAGTTCAGATATATGGATGTGCCAATTCTTGATAACGGTGAGGTTATATATCTAAGATTTAAAATGCCTGAGCCAACGAATGTTGATTTAACATATGAAGTGGTGTTATTTACAAAATACAGGGTTGATGTTAACACGTATGACGAGCAAGTACTTAAGAATTTTGCTTCTCGTCAAGAATACCTAGTAATTAAAGGCAATCCAGTTCCACTAGTATTTGACAATTTTGCTGAGGCAAATTCTATTGAGAATATTGATGGTGATAGATTTTTTGTGTCAAAATATACCATAAAATTACTTGGGTTTATTCAAGACGAAAAAGAATTTGAAATCGTTAAAACAACAAGAAGACCAAAATTTGGTTACGTCATTAAATAACGGTATAAGAATTTTCATTAGATTGGTATTTATTTCCCAGAGGAAAAATCTGTTTAATATTATTGGTATTAATAATAGTGTTGTCAATTCTGTTATTGTATTGAGTACTATTTACTAATTGATTTGCATTCATGTTTGGGGATGATGCACCTATAACCTTCCATGTTTTATTAATCAAATCTAAATTAATTTTAAAATACATTTTTTCTGAAGTACCGATACTTATATTATCTTGATTATAAAATAGTGTGGTTTTTCCATTTTTGGCATTATAGAATGTAAATTTAGCATAACCATTTACAATATTATTTATTTGTGATTCAATAAATGATACTGGAATATATAAATCATATAATTGATTTTTGGTACTTGCATTGATAACATATTGAGATTTGTTACCAATTTTTGTTAAATATGTTGTAAATAATTTTACTTGTGTATTAATATCATAAGTATCATAAAAGTCCAATATAAAAAAACTATTAAGCATTGTAACACTATTTCCATCAATCTCTGCTTGACTAAAACCAGCATTAATAAATGATGTATCATATGAAAGAATGGTTGGGGTTGATGATATACCACCACAGCTTGAGTTTTCGCCTGAACAATTATAAGAATATGTGTTATTACAAATAATTTTTACTAAACCAGAATTGGATGTTGCGGAATCAATAATAACAGTAACACCCCCACTTTTTCCGTTTAATCCCATATCACAATCAATACCACCGCCAACAACTATTTGTGTAACATCAGTAACGCCGTTAATTACATATGTACTAGTTTTTGTTTGTGAATCTGATTGTGAATTTGGATAATTTCCCCCCGATACTGAAGCATAAACGCTATCGATTGTAATAAAACTAATTCCACCATTGGTTGATATATTAAAATTGCTTGTAGCTTGTGTTGGGTCTTGACCATTAGTTCCACTATTATCACAACTTGCATCAATAGTATATTTAAATGTAATTGAAAATATTTGTCCACTAGCATTATTTGCTTTTAAACTATTAATTAATGCGGGGTTATAATAAATCTCAGCTGGTATTGAATTATTATTACTGGTAATACCATTCGGATTATAAAAATAGAAACTAATTGTAGATGTCCCAACAAGCGGATTTAATTTAAATTTTCTTTCTTCAACATCAATAACAGGATTTACCACATCAAGAGCACTAAATTCAGTTAAATCATTAATTTCTTGTTGACTTCCAATAAAATCATCGTTTGAATTAAAATTAAGTTTTAGGCTTAAGTTTTGTCCAATACTTCTTAATTTTTCACGAATTATTGGCATGGTTTTCCTATATTAGTAATATCACCAATTGGTGCATAATTTATTGTAATTGCATTTCTGCTAAACCAAACTTCATTAAATTTTGAAAGGGTATTTCCGTCTGCTAAATCTGGCGTAACATCAAATATTATGTTTGTAAACAAATATCTTTTTTTGTTTACAAACGGATAGTCAACGCCAATACCAGTTAATGGGTCAAAATACCCTTGTGATAAAATGTCTCTCCATACATAATTATTATTACCAATTGAGGTTGCATATAAAGGAATTGAATTTGCTTGATCATATGAAGTACTGCCAGTATTTGCAGCATAAATATCATCACCTAAATATCTTAATCTTAAGGGAATAAATGGGTTATATTTCCAAATAAGTTTTTTGGTATTAGTATCATATGGAGTACTGATGAAAATAGTTTGTTCAGATAATCGTGTTTGAAGAAATTCGGATTTAGTATATTCTATCAGATCACATATATTATTATTATTAAGTGTTTTAACAAAGTCGCCAATATTTAACATCAATGGTAGATATGTTTTTATTGAACTCGTACCGTCACTATACCATTCGGTATAATACATTAATTCAATTGGGTTTGGCGATGTGGTTGGTTTGTATTGTACATATAAATATAATTCAGTTGCTGGAAACATTAATTGATCATAATAATTTGAAACATCAATATCAACGTTAAAGTTAAATGCATATGCTTGTTCACCATATACATTATTAGAAAAACCAACGGGAAATAATTCAAATTGATTCGGTGTTGCAATAACCTCAAAACATCTTACAATTTTGGTGACTCCATTAACGGTTATACCGCTTATATAACCAGCATGTGCGTCTCTAACCAGATAAAAATCAAACGAATTTAGAATGTTTTTCGATTCAGTTTTTTGTGGTAAAAAAAAATCTTGAAATTGATTATAATTTAATTTTAAACCATTTAAAAGTGACATATACTCAATTTTCCCATATATTCTATATATTTGATTTGCTTCTCTTTCTGCTTCAAACACATCGCTTGCACTAAGTACATTTCTAATATCATATTCTGTAATTTCAGTTGGCTTATTAAATAACTCTACTTTATCATATGAATCAACATTGACAGATGCAACATTTTTATAGCTATTGAGTAATATTTCCACTACTTTATTTTTATTAATAAATACCGATAAATTATTTTATATGAGACCTAGACCTAGAACCAATTTTATGCAATCATTATTATACATTCCTTTGAACAGATAAGCAGTATCAGGTTCGTCTGGTGGTATATTAATATAAGTACCAGAGTAATCATCCCAACCAAATTTATTATATTGTCTACTTGTTGTGGTTTCACCAGCCCGTTTCACATGTTGATACATGTATGTTTTTGCGGATAGTTGAATGCTTTTATTAGGATTTGGTGTAATGTCTTCATCCTCATTAAACTTTCTTATATTAATTCCCTTTGCATCTATTAGATTTAATTTTTCCAATTCTTTTCTTGTGGCTACAATGAAATTTGTTCTAAAAGAATCCCCTTTCATTAAATTTTTTGTATTACTTAATCCAGCAAATATTTTTTGATTATTATCAACCATAAAATACTCGTCTTTTATGTAATTATTAAAATACACGTCTGCCATGTCTTGAGTTCTGCTCGAATCACCCCCTGTATGGGCAACTGCAAATTGTGGAAAAAATAAACAAAAATTTAACCATTGTCCCCCAAAATATGCTTCGCCATTAGGCTGATTCGAAAATTTAATTACGTTTGGTGAAAAATCGTATTCAAATTGGGGTGTTGCGTTTGTTCTTGGGGGAATAATATAATTACCATCATCGTATGATTTTTCATTACTAGAACCAATATTATTTTCTCCTGCAACTTTAAACCACGCACCTCCTTGTGTATTAATATCTACAGTATATGTATTACCATCTACCATCATTGAATTCCCAAAAGTATTTTCAGACTTAACATTTGCAGCATTATCTTCATAAATTAACGGATTTTTTGTTGGAAAAAATTGTGCTATACTATATATTGTATTTGCACTAAATGAAAAATATTCTTTTCTCCATTTATCATTATTTCCCTTCCAATCAAGATTAGAATTTTGACCATCCGAATGTTGATCATCTTTTATTAATCCAATCGATTGGGGTATTTTAAACCAACCCCTTGCGGGACGTGCGGGGTGATTAACAAGAAAATCACGGTCATGATATGAATTTATTGGCAAAACGTCCACATCGGGATATCTCGCTAAAACCATTCCAAAGAATTTACTAAACACCCCAACGGTTGAGTTATTATCAACAATTTTATCAACAGCCAAATCATCCGTTATGATCTTTACCTGATTACATGGAATGCTCAACGCAAAATTTCCATTATTATCTACATACTTATAATAATCACTATCAAACAATTCAACAATGTCAGTATCTGGATCAAAATTAGAGAGTAATTGTAAATCACCGTTAGAATCTATTTGTATATTTGGAGAGCTTGGTAAAATCGAAAATACCTTAATCTCTATTGGTGCAACTCTATTAACACGAATATCAATATTACCATAATTTGAATATAGTGGAATACCAGCGGTAGAATCCAATGAATAAGACATTGCATAAAAGCCTCTGTTTGTTCTTGAAACATTTGGATTGCCAAACATTGCCATTTGACCCATTGTCATTGAAGTACCAAATATCACAAAATTTGATTCAATATTTGCACGAACCCTAAAATCTTGACGTGTAATGCCAATTTCAAAATTTGTTATATCCCCCCAAAAAGGAAATATATTTACGTCAATTTCTTGTGTTTCAATGTTAGGCAAATCGTTTAAATCTTGACTTGGTTTTATTTCATTTCCATTTTTTGTAAATAAATTTGCAGGATAACCTGCAGTAATCATACTCTGTGGTGACATTGAATATTTTCCTATGTCCGTAATATCTACACTCATATGCACGGTTTGTGTTCCTACAGGCACACCAAAAATCATATAATCGCCATTATCATTAGTTAGTGCAGTATATTTATAATATTTTTTATATACATCAAGGAATGGTTGATTAGACACAAGTTCAGGTTTAATTAAAAATGATCCAAATGGTTGTGCTGGTTTATATGTGCCCACATTAGTATCATATTGAGATACACGTGGTAGTAAATTATATCTTTTTCCTTCATTATTTGTATCTCTAGGTGTTGTATAAGGATAAATGCTAGTTATTTCCCCATCATTAGCATCACTATCTGTTAAAGGGATAAATACACTTATTTTAGTATTTGGTATACCAACACCACCATTAGCAAGTACCCTTCCAATTAGAACACCATAATCTGAATTAAAATTTTGATATGCATCATTTGCATCTAATTTCATTGTAAGAAATTCAAGAGTATCAACATCTTGCTCAAGTTTTATTTTGATGTGCATATCCAGCCCAACATTGCTCGTATTCCCCGTTCCCAAATAAATTCTTTGCGATTTGTTCATATTCAAATATTTTTTATAAATACTAAACCAAAGGAAATCTTATTAATAGAAATTATTTTTAAAATAATTTTTCGTGTTTTTTTAAAAATTTAAACATAAATAATCCAAATTTTTAAAAATTTGAATATAAAAAATCTAAAATTCTTAAAATTTGGGTTTATAGGGAAGAGCAACTGACTTATAATAATACACCTCACGTTCCTTTTGAAATATTTTTTAGTATTTATTGAAAACAACAATTAAATGGTTTCTGAAAATAAAATAATAATAAAAAACATTAATAATTAACAAAATGACAGAATTTGTATTTACTTCCCCGGGGGTTAAATTTCGTGAACGTGATTTATCATACGTGGTCCGCTCGGTTGGAATAACGACACTTGGTGGTGTTGGTGAAACACTTAAAGGACCAGCCTTTGAGCCTATTTACATTCAAGATAAAACACAATTCTCACAAAGATTTGGTGCGCAGAGTGTAGCTAGATTATCCAATGGGAATCCCCAATATCAATTACCTTATGTAGCTAACGCATATTTAGAAGAATCTAATCAAATGTGGATAACAAGAATATTAGGTTTAAGTGGATATGATGCGGGTAAAGCATGGGCAATTACTTTAGAAGCGGGTGTTGATCCGATAACAGTATCTGCAACAACGGCAACAACTTTTACCAATGTGCCGTTTATCAACTATTCATATCTTGGTGTTGGGATACAGGCAGTCGGTAACACTGGTGTGACATTTTTAGGGTTTGATAAAATAAGTGCAACTAATTTTACGGGTAGGTCATATAATTTTATTGTCACATCATATACAGCAGCTACAGGTGCTGGTAATGTAAGTGGTCACACAACAGTATTGGTAGGTACTGAATACACTGCATATAAGAACATGGTATTAGCAAAAGTTAGAAGTAGAGGTACTACTTATGATCACGTAAATTTACCAACATCAGTTAAATGGAATATAAAAGATTTAACACTTCCACTTTCAGGCAATACAACCACATTGGGTACGGGTAATTTATTTGGTACATTTAAATTGATTACAACAAGTGGTTTAACAACACAATCATATGTGGTATCATTAAATCCTGATGCAAGCAGTTTTTTACCAAACGTAATTGGTTTAGAGTCTAAAGATAAAACAACTAAAATTTGGACAGAAGCCGTGTATCCAGACCTAATTAAAAAACTTGATGGTGATGGTGATACATATCCAACAGGATTAACTAAATATGGAATATCTGGAGTTGCACCATATGCATTTGGGGTTAGTAGTGATTTAATTAAATGTGAATCCAGCTTTTTTGGTAACTATAAAACACAATTTAAAACCCCTGAAACCCCTTGGATTGTATCACAATTAAAAGGTAATAAAGTAAGTAGATTAGCTAAATTTATTAGTATTTCGGATGGTAATGCAGCAAATCAAGAAATTAAAGTTAGTATTGCTAACATCAATCCTCTAACATATGAGTTTGATGTGCTTGTTCGTGATTTTAATGATACTGATGATAATGTTAATCTTTTGGAATCATTTACGAAATGTACAATGATTATTGGACAAAATAATTACATTGGACAGCGCATTGGTACTTCAGATGGTGAATATGACCTTCAAAGTAAATATATTATGGTTGAGGTAGGTACAGATATTGCGGTAGGGGATTTTCCTGCTGGTTTCGAAGGCTATTCCTTTAATAACTATGCTGTTTCTGCAACCACTACTGGGAATACGGCAGGAATTATTGCAGGTATTACTCCAAAGATTTTTTACAAAACTCAATACAATACAGATGAAAGAGTAAAAAAAGTATATTTAGGTATTTCTGAAAATGCTTATGATGCATCCAATGTTATTGGAACTGGGATTAATCAGAATTTCTTTAATTTTAATGGTCAGGAAAGTACTGGTAGTCACATTAAAACAATAGGATTTCACATGGATAAATATGCAACAGGCATTACCGAAAATGGGTATGATTTTGATTGTGGTAATGGTAAATTTCAAGTTGCAGATGATGTTCTTGATCCAACATTGACATATTATGACATTAACACAAGAAAATTCACATTAGTCCCTGCGGGCGGTTTTGATGGTTGGGATGTAAATAGGGGTGTTGATGGAGTTGGTTATACTCGCTCATATAGTGATAATTATAGCCTTAATAAAATTTGGGACGGGGTTAATCCTAATGGCAGTCCCATGAATGATTTTCAAGCATGGCAAACAGCAATTAATACTTTCTCAAATCCTGAAGAAGTTACAATTAACGTATTTGTTACACCGGGTATTAATTGGTCAGATCAAAATATTTTAATTCAAAATACAATTGAAATGATTGAACAGCAAAGAACCGATACCCTATACGTTATAGATGCGCCAGATATTGACATTCCCGTGACAATCGGTGATGGAGGTAAGTCAGATGTTATAGCAGCGCAAGGAGTTGTTGATTTAATTAACACATCAAGTATTGATTCAAGCTATTCTTGTACATATTTTCCTTGGATTCAAATGAGGGATACTCAAAATAATGTTAATATGTACATTCCACCAACAGGTGAAGTTGTAAAAGCAATGGCATTTACTGATAATACTTCATTTCCTTGGTTTGCTCCAGCTGGTTTAAATCGTGGTGTAACAGGTGCAAGAAAATCTAAATATAAATTATCACTTGAGGCTCGTGATATTCTTTATGCGGGTAGAATTAATCCAATGGCTGACTTTGCTGATTCTGGAACTGCAATCTTTGGACAAAAAACACTTCAGGTTAAAGAAAGTGCACTTGACAGAATAAATGTTCGTAGATTATTACTTCAAATTAAAGTACTTATTGCAAACATTGCAATCAGACTAGTGTTTGAACAAAACGACCAAGCAACTATTGATCAATTTTTAGCTAAAGCAACTCCTGTTCTCGATACAATTAAAAGAGAAAGGGGATTACAAGATTTTAGAATTAAAATGGATAGTAGTAATAATACACCTGAGACAATGGATAGAAATGAGCTTTATGGCGAAATCTTCTTAAAACCAACACGTGCAGTTGAATTCATTGGAATTACTTTCACAATAACACCTTCAGGAGCATCATTTGCAGATGTTGGTGCATAAATAACATCTAATAGATTTAAAAAGCCGTTAATTTAGTTATTAACGGCTTTTTTTATTGAAATCAAGTATTTGTATTTGCAAGACCGACTTAGTTGGTTAAATATAAAATACTTCAATTATGGCAACAATTGTTAATTTAATTTGTAAAGAATGTGGAATTTCGTTTAATGTGAAAAAGGGTAATGAAAAAATGTTTTGCTCAAAAAAATGTAAATCAGATAACCGACATAAGATAGATGAAATATATTTTATTGAAAAAGATTGTAAATGCTGTAGTAAAACATTTAGATCAAAAATAAAAGAAAATAAAATTTTTTGTTCTTATAAATGTGCTGGTCAATACAAATAAAACAGAACATCAAATTATGTTAGAAAGAAAAATACTTAGAATATATGATTGTGGAAACATTAAATATATTGATATATGCATTTAATAAAAATTCTACCAATTGGTAGAATTTTTATTTTAAAATTAAGTATTTATTAATAAAAAATAGAGAATAAAATAAAATGACTAAAATAAAAAAATTTATGAATAAAAAATTGGTTGAGAACAATGAATTTAATAAAGATATGATAGAAGAAGTTTATGAAACTATTGATGCGCCTATCGAACAAACATTAAACGAACAAAACTATTTTCTCGGTCAAACTGATGTTGAATCGGTAGATATAGACGTTCTTCCTGAAGAGCCAATTGAAGAGATTATTGATTCATATCAAGATGATGTGGTTGTAGATGAAATTAGTGTTCCAGTTTTTGTTTTTGAAGAAGAGCCGTTTATGAAAACAATTGAGGATTTAACATATAGTGAATTAAAATTGTTAAAAAGAACGGGTGCAATGCCCAAATAAAAAATTTTATTATAAATTTTAATCGTAACAGTATTTATGATAAAATAAAAATAACAAAACAAAATTTAACAAATAACAACATGGCAGGAGAAATGATAAGGGGGATTCCATTTGAATACGAACCAAAAAGAGTTAATAGATTCTTTGCGGAATTCGCAAATGAATTGGGAATAGAAGTTTGGAAAGTACAAAAGTTCAAAAGACCTTCAATGAAAATCAATTCAGTACAAATTGATTATATGAACGAAAGAAATTATGTTGCAGGTAGATATAATTGGGAAACAATGAGCGTTACATTTATTGATCCAATCGGTCCGTCCACCTCACAACAACTTATGGAATGGGTTCGTTTACACGCAGAATCACTTACAGGAAGAATGGGCTACGCTGCAGGATATAAAAAGAATATTCTACTAAAAGCATTGGACCCAACAGGGGTTGAGGTTGAAAAATGGTTCTTGGAACAATGCATGATTACCTCAATTGATTTTGGTGATAATGATCATGGAAGTGATGAATTAACAAATATTACTTTGGAGTTGCAGCCGTGGAGGTGCATATTAAACATGTAATCAGACACTTACAAATAAGTTAATAAAATTAAACAAACCACAAATAATTTATATATTTGTGGTTTGTTTTTATATATTATGAATAAATCAGAATTGCAAGAATATTTTTTATCAAATAATAAGTCTGGTCATAAAACCAACGAAAGGTGGTTGTCGGTTAACAATACCTTGTTGTATAACGAAATTGTTGATAAATATAAAAGCATTGTAGCCACTTTTAGTGAGAAAGTATGTCTATATGTTAATGGTTTAAATGATGTTCCTAAATGTCCTAATTGTGACAAGAACGTAAAATACAACGGTACTCTTCGTAAGGGATATAATAAATATTGCTCGATTAAATGTCTAAATTCATCTGAAGAACATAAAAAATTGATAATAGCCTCTAATAATCTTAAGTACGGTGTTGATAGTCATAACCAAACAGAGTTGGTTAAATATAAGAAGAAAGAAACTTCATTAAAAAATTACGGTGTTGATAATCCAATGAAGTGTAATAAAATTTCGTTAAAACAAAAAACAACTTTACTTGATAAATATAACGTTACTAACCCAATGAACATTGGTTCGGTTATTAACAATAGAATAGACAATGTTATTAACGGAACTGAGCTTAATATTCAAAGAATGTTAAACAGGATAACAGATACAAGCATTAAATTCATAAAACACGATAGTAATAAAAATGTGTTTTTTCATTGTAATAAGTGTAATGCCGACTTTAATTTAAATAGCAACTTATTAACATCAAGAATAGCAAACAATACGACAATATGTACAAACTGTAATAAAAACAAATCATATAGTAACATTTTGCTACAATTAACCACATTCTTAGATTCAATTAACATTAATTATATTATTAATGATAGGAAAATATTAAAAGGCAAAGAACTTGATATCTATCTTCCTGATCATAAATTAGGAATTGAGATTAATGGTTTGTATTGGCACAGCAATAAATATAAAAGAAATAATTATCATTTAAATAAAACAAAATTGTGTGATGCCAATGGCGTGAAACTTTTACATTTTTTTGAAGATGAAATATTGGGTAAAATAGATGTTGTTAAAAAGATAATATTAAATAAAATCAATGATAAAATAGAAGAAAATATTTATATTATTAAAGAAGTTAATAATATTGAGCTAACGAACAAATTTTTATTAGAAAACACTTTAAGTCTTAATGATTATTCTGACATTAAAATAGGTGCTTTTAAAAATGATAATTTAGTTTCGTTAATGCAATTTAATAAAAGTAAAAGCATTGACGAATATAAATTATCTGGATTAAATATAGAGAATTGTGCCGAACACACATTAAGATATTTTATCGATAATTATTCGCCAAAATCAATAATAGTTTTTAATGACAGAAGGTTTTTAAATAATATTTATGAAAACTTGGGGTTTAAAATTATTAAAAATACGAAACCTAAATATCGCTATATTATATCTGGAAAGTTTAAAAGGTATTTACGATCTGAATTGACTGAAACCGAATTAAAATCCAATGGTTTGCATAAAATTTATGATTGTGGTTCGGTTAAGATGAAATTAACAATTAATTAGCTTTTAGTTGACATTTACTCTGCAATCTCTTTCATTCTTTTACTTAAAATCTGCTTAACGTAATATTCTCTATTTTTAGTTTCAATAATTTTATAATTATCATTATTATGTGAAAACCAGACCAAGTAAGATTTTCCTAACTTTATAGGTACATTTTTTTCAATGATTTGCTTATATAATTCTAACTGTAAGGAATATATTTCCAAGTCAGATTCTTCAAGCATATATAATTCGTCTTTTAAATGTCTAGATTTACACTCAGCAGTAAAATCTTTGTTAGTTTTATAATCCCAAATCTGAAATTCATTGGCTTTCACATTATAAAATAAAATATCCAACATTCCACCAATATTTGTCTCCTTATCATAAATAACAAATTCGGTTCTAACTGGAATTAATTTACCTTGAACATCAGCATAAAAATTATCAACATGTTGTTTTGTTGTTCTGTATTCTTCCCATATTGGGTCAAATCCAAATTCATTTAATATTGTTTGTTTGGGATATTCGAATTTTTTATTTTGGAAAAGATTTTCTGCATAATCATGAATTGCAGAACCTTTGATTGTTCCTTTTTTATTAATGAAGTTCCATGCCCTTAATATTTCAGAAGGTTTGAGATTAAGTTGATTTCCTTTATATTCTGACCAATATTCCCCATTAAATTCCTCTTGATATTTATGAATCAATGTTGTAACCGAAATAAATTCTTCGTTTTTAACATAATATTTATGAAATTCATCATAAAATGTTACATCGTTAAATGCGGTAAACAATTCGCTGGGTATATCTATTGAAATTTTCATTATGCAAACTTACAAAAAAATTAATTAATTACAATATTTTTTTGTAAGATTGAATCGAAATTAATTTTTTCTAAATTATTAACAAGCGCATCTTTATCCGCAGGCAATCCAGAATATCCATGAATATGGCTTATTATTACATTACGCATGATATTTAGCGCCTCAGCAAGAACATCGCCCCTTACCATTGGGTGTCCTTCGGCAAAAATTCTTTCTCTATCTTTTTGCACTAAACGTGCTGGTTTAAATTGTGGTGTTCCTTCATGTGAAATTAATGCAATTTTATCACTCATTACAATTGTGCTACTCTGATATGCAGAAACGGTAGCATTAGCAGCACCAGTTTTTGCTTCATAAACAAGACTAATTTCTGCAGGATTTTTTGTGTTAAGTTTTAATATATTGTCATTCTCATGTTTTCCAGCTCTAATATGTACCTCATTTATGCGCAATATGACATCAGTATTTATTTTACCAACGATTGCCACATCGGTTTTAAGAGGAAATACGCCAATTGCATCAGGATATGTAGATGCTGCTGGTTCTGGTATAGTAAGTGCCACATTGGTCGTTGAAAAGGCAGTGTATATTGAATCGAACCCAATTCTTTGTGGTTGTGATATAACACTCCCAAGCCAAAATCTACTTCTTTCAGGATATTTAATATCTTCAATAAACACCCTAACCATTTCGCCAACCTGTGGATAAAGATGAAAAAACTTTGGGAGCAATGGATAACAATAAGGCAAATCAGCATTAGATGTTTTGTTATCCAACCCCAATATTTTAACCTGAATTCTTCCACCATCAGTTGAATCCTCAATAGATATTACTTCACCATAATAAATTGTTCTGGTTGGTTGAATATTATCCTCTCTTTTAAAAGGATTACTAGTTTGTATTATTGGCTTGTCAAACATTATCTATTTGTTGTTTCTTCTATTAATGCAATATAATTTTTTTCAATTTTATCTAATATTTCAATTTTATCATTAATTATTCTATCAAGATTGTCAATTTCGTAACTATGATCAATAATTTCTTGTTTTAGCTCATCATGCTTTTCTTTAATATCATTAATCATTTTATTTAACTCAATTAATGTGTATTTACTTAAATCTTCCATTATTGTATTACCCCAAATCCTTTAATATATGTAATTGTTGACCCAAACACACTAACAGGACCTGTTGGAGAAATACCGAAAGCAGATACTGCCATCCCGGGCGGTATTCCTACACTAATAACAGCATCTTGCTGAAAAGCATTCACGATTTCCTCAATAGCAATCCTCCACATCTTTTCATCGGGATTAATTGCTCCCGATGGTAATGCACCAACAGGTAAACCCGCCTCACTCTTTCTCGCTATTATATTTGAGGCAATTTTTGTTGGTGATAATCCTGTACGTTGAGGAACACCTGTTAAAATAAGTGGAACTGGAATTTGTGGCGGAACACCAATAGACGATAATTGTAATATTTTATCAAAACCGTCAATAATCGATTCGGGACTATTAAAATCAATTGCCATTTTTGTTTTCCTTTAATTCTTTAATGCCTATCCATTTCCAGCCTAAGAATAATCTTGTGGCAAATCTTCTAAACCAATTTGGTTTAATTGAAGTTGCCAATTGTGTTCCATTTATATCTTTATCAATAAGATATACGCCCAGAAATTTCTTATTTATTTTTTGATCTACTATCATAACATATAATTTAAATTATTAATTTTTATTATTTATCCAGAACTAACAACCTTTGCTATTTTTGTGGGTAATAAACTTTTTAATATTTTTATATATTGATTAATTTTTTCTTTTAAAACCATTTTTATTATAGGTACGAGTAGTAATATTAAATATTTCTTCACTAAATTAAAAATATATTCAGTAATCATTGCAATAATTTGTTTTACGTTACATTTAATAAAAATTTTAAACTTCTTTAAATCATCTTTAGCCTGACTTATTAATATTTGACCGTTATTTTGTAATCCACTAATAATACCCAAAAGAGTACGTACTTGTGGTGATGTTGTTAATGCTTTGGCTAATGATTGTGTAATAAATTGAATTATTTTTTGAAAAAACCCGTCTTTAATTGAGTCTTTGTTTTCATCTGCAACTGTTTGATCAGAAATACTTTTATTAATACTATCATTAATTTGATTACCAACATAAAAAGAATCGGTTGATCCAGATATATTTGACACAATATTACTTAAATCATTTAAGGATAATTTTGCTCCATATACTCCACATCCCATATCATAATTAACAACCCCATTAACCATTTCATTTGCCTTGGTTAATAATTCATCATTATCATTAGGAGAAAGTTCAAAAGTATCGTTATCATCATCAATTAATTGCTGAATTAATTTGTCAACAACTAATTCTTGGTATACCTCATCAACTGTTTTATTTTGACCATTGGTAATACTCCCATAAATTTTATTCATTACATTACTGATAATTTCTTTTTTATCAATAATTGTTAAGCTGTCAATATATTTATTTGTCCAAGTACCAATAGTCGCAGCTGGATCGCCTTTTAATGTTATTTTATCGGTAATTGAAGAATATGTCATATTTAAACCGCCAATACTTGTGGTACTTTCATTTTTAATTGCACTATATAACGAATTATCAAAATTAGGTTTAATTTTTTCATAAAGTAAACTTCCTACTTTTGAATCTGGATTAGTTTTTAATTTACCATAAACATCAATATTTTTTACAGGTATTTGATACCCCGTTACAGAAAATGCTGTGGGTAAATTAATACCAGAATTAAATTGAGTTGCTTGTTTTTTTAATGCATCTTTCATTTTAGGTTCAATACCATCAATAAATTTTGTTAATAATTCACCAGTTAATTCTTGAAGTGCTACAGTACCGACAATTACCTTCAGAGTATCTAATAAAAACGGAATAACGTCTTTTTTATTGTTGATTGAAGGGAAAAGGTTTGTAGTGTTCGTTTTATCAATAGTTTGAATAATTGATGTATACGAACCAATTTTACTAAAAACATTTTTTTTACTATCACTCAAACTCATTATTTACTATTATTTTGTTTTTTTCTCTCAATTTCACTCTGAACAAAATTTAATAATTCATTTCTTCTATCTGTTGTTAATGTTCCAGTTTCTTCAGATTTTGATGTTTCGTTGTTGTTATTAGATTTATTATCAAAAACCACCTCTTTCAAATATTTTAACAACATGATTTTTTGATCTTGATTTTTTGCTTCAGCAGCAATAAGTTTAACAATCTGATCACCAATTGCGGCAACTTCACCACTTTCTTTTACTTTAGTTTCCCACTTAGTAAAAAGTCTAGTGATTTTTGCTTTAATGTTATACGAGTCATCGTAAATTTCTTGAAGCAGTTTATTTACACTTTCTTCATTGAATTGCAGGCGTTTACGTAAAGGTCTTGGCATTGTAAATATAGTTTTAGTACATATAAATACTAGTTATTTTGATTTATATATATTATTAAAAAATCCACGTTTTAGTATTACGCTTGTACTTATACGGTAAGTTAAAATATCTTTTTTATAATAATCATGAGTAAAATCGGCTATTTTATCAATTTGTTCTTTAATACAAGCTATTCTATAAGACATCATTCCACCAAATTTTTTTAGGGTGGAAGTAATAAATACTTTATAACAATTAAACTACATGTCACATTATATACATAATCATATCATTTTTTATATTTATATTCATAATGTTTATATTTTTTATTAATTAATATTAGTCATCTAAATAATCAAATTTCTCAATAAAATAAATATCTTTAAATGGTTTAATTGCAATTCGTATTTCCTTGGCTGATAAATTTGTTTGTTCTTTTAAAAAAAATAATATTTTATTTTTTGCAAATTTATTTGTAATTCTTTTATTAAATCTACCATCTGGACTATCTTCCATAAACAACACATGCCAATTTTTTAAAACATTAACAATTGCATCTCCAACAATAATTTCGTTTTTTTTCATTAAACAATCACCATTGATTTTAATTTCAATTTTATTAACAACTCCGTTAATTAATTTTTCAAGTTGGTGTTGATTTTCCATTTCAATTTCATAAGTATATTCACCATTCTCATTAATTTCGTCAACATAGTCATCAAACGGTAAATTAATTTTCATTTCAGTATAACTTTTTTTACCATGATCTTTATAAAAATTTCTGATTATCGTTTGACAATAACTAAACGCCCTTGAATTAAATATTCGATAATTATTTATTTGGTCTTCATTAATTAAATCATTTAATCTATAATTTGCTTCTTCCACAAACCAGAATCTATTATTAATATCTAATTTATTCCATTTAGACGTTCCACATTTATTAATTTCAATAATAAATGGTCTATACTTAATCATATTTTCAATTAAATGAGAAAGTGCGTTTGATTCCACTTCAATCATATCATAATTACCAATATATATTGGGTAACGTCTTAATATAGATTGTATCATTTTTCGAAAAGGTTCTATAAGAATTTCGTTATATATCTTATTTTTTTCCTCAAATGAATTTGATTTAATGTAGTTTAAAACTGCATTCTCTTCTTTTTCGGCAAAATACGGTGTATTATTTTCATTTTTCATTATTTAAAATAGATTCAATATATAGTATTATTCCGAAATTATTTGTTTATGAAGTCTTGACACATCAATTGTCCTGTCGTTCATAATGTTTGCTTCTGTGGTTGCAGTATCAAACCAGAACTTTCTTTCGTTAACTGACATAGTTTTTAAATAATTATCAAAGAGACTATTTTCTCTTGTTGCAAGGTGTTTATATCCAATTTTAGGTATTGAAAATACTTTACATGCATTATTTAATGCCCTGAGTAAAAATTCATACATGAAGCTTAATTTAATGTTTGATTTATACCCCCCAAGATTTTCAAATTCCAATTTCTTTATAATTGCACCCGATAATTTAAAATCACTATATTGCTTTAATGCATTTGCATTTAAATAACCCATTTCGCCATTTTCGCCCACAAACTGTTGTGCCCACACAGTTTCATTGGTTAATTTAATACCCTCATTTTTTTCATTAACCTCAATCATCATAGTTAAAAAGATATCAATATTAGGAAATGACTCAATGTATTTATTTGCATTCTTGAAATAAGTGGTACTATACTCATCATCAAATTCAAGTACCGAGAAATATTCGGTTGTTACAGATTTTACCGCAAGATTTACTTGAGATTGATAATCCGTTTTACCTTCATTTTTGAGATATGTAACATCTGGATGAACATAATTATAAACTTTCATTTGTTCTTCAATCTCTGGAGGATATACTATAATCACTTTCGGTAAATTAAGACTTAAGTCTTCATTAACAAGATCTTCTTGTTTAAGTATTGATTCAATTGCTTTATTTAGGTAGTTGTTAACCACATCATTATATTCGTGAACTGGAATTATTACTGTAATATTCATTTTTATATTTTTTAATTTAAAATTATTCTTTTGTTTCTGGTTCAATTGCTTTTTGCATTAAAATTATTCTATCATTAAGAAATCCTTGATAAACTTCAGTTAATTGATTTTCGGCAGCTTCTTGAGTGTATTTTGCAACCACAACATCCATTGATTCATATAGTTTAGCATCAACATTATCATCTAAGAATTTAATTAAAACCTCACCAACTAACACTGGTAGATCATAATAATTATCAGTCCAAACTCCAGCGCCTTCAACAACATTTGTCACTATACCATTTTCATCTCTTTTAACCATAAATTCTGGCATAATATCTGGTTTTAAACAAATTGGAACTACTCCCGATTTCATGCACTCTAAAGGAAACGTACCAAAAGAAGCAATTCTATCAATCCAAACTGCAGCAAAGTTACCTTGTAATCTTTTTGCAAAATCAATTCTACGCATTGCCTGTGGCGGTTTGCTCTTTGTAAGCATAGGGTCAAACGTTACCCAACTATATTGTGGATATCTGCTAAAGAATAACTTGACTAGTTTTGAAATTTCATTTGCATTTCTACCTATTACAGAAATAACAGGTTTTTGTGGTAATTTTGATTTTTCAAAATAATCTGGAATACCAATATTATATGTTTTAATGTTAAACTTATTAGTTCCATAGAATGTTTCAACCCATTCTTTAAGTGTTTGTGAGGTTGTAATAATATCATTAATACCAAAAGATTTCCAATCAGTACCCGGGATTAAACTATTCACCATATAATCAACAGATTGCAATAATCCAATTCTTATACATGGCAAATTTTTGGTTTGTTCCATAACGTTTGAATATACTTCGGGAATGACCATCACGTCTTCAGGTCCGACCATCAGTTTAGGGTCTGACATTGACATGTGTTTAAAACCCGTTAATTCTTTCTCAATCCAAGCGGGAACAGCATAGTCACCCTTTTCAACCAACATAATTACTTCATATCCCATATTTTTTACAACTGTTGCATGGAAATAAATTTCATACACACTTGCCACAGGACTTTGTGCTTCGGGTACAACAAATAAAAATTTTGATTTTTTTTCTGCCATTTTACCAAGTGATTCTTTAATTTTCTCAATTTTTTCTAATTCAGCCTTTTGAACTTCATTATTTAATACTTCGCTCATTTTTTTAATTTTTAAATTTAATTATTTTTTCAAATTCTGGATTTTCGTATAATTCAGCAATTTGTAATATTTCTAAAGAACCAGATTTAATGTTTTCATTATATGGTCTTTTTACTTTAATTAATTTTTGTCCCCAAGGAGCACCTAATTGTAATATTTCAGGGTCTGTTGTAATTAATACATCAATATCTTTCCACATTTCGGTTGCTTTATCAACAAAACAAATATTTTTAAATCTAGATGTCATCTTACTTAAAAAGAAAAGTGTTGATGGAATGCTAAATCTATTTTCAACAGAAAATAATGTAAATTCTACACTATCACCATATTTTAAAAGAAAATTATTTACATGTAAATCCATTTGCTTATACATAATCGGTGCAGATGCATGAATTTCAAAAACAAAATCTTCATACATAAACCTATTATATACTTCTTTTGCAGTTAATTTAATCTCTTTAGGTGCTTTAAACAAAAAAGCATCTGCTGGTGCTTCACCAAGTTTTTCATCGTGTTGATAATCCAAAGGATTAATGTCTTCGGGAAGATCACCCGGTTCTTTCAATTCTTTAATCACCTCAACAGTATCTTTCCAAGGATAATTCTTAAAAAAGTCATATACATATGGTTGTTCAGGAACACCCTCATCGGTGAACTCTTGACAAAAGAATCGATCTGTCTGAATCCATTTACTTCTGAACACCTCATTAATATCAATACCCACCCTTATTTTCTTACTCATTTTTTAATTTTAATTGTTCCAATTGATATTGGAGATTTTCTTGTAATTTTTTCATCATTTCTGTATGTTCAAAAATTAATTCACTATCTGTAATATATTTTGGGTTTATACATTCTATTTTTATATTAGTAGATTGTATTGGTATTGATATGATTTCACCCTCAAACGTGCTGGGAATAATTTTTTTTGTTACATTTGTAACAAAACTAGGTATGTCTTCACTACGCACCCCTGCAATTCCAACATATATTACAAATATTTTAGTTTCCATTTTTAGACTCACTTAATAATTGTTTATTTACTTTTATAAATAACTTACAGTCATCAATTAAATTATTTTTTTTCATGTAATTAAAATAATTATAATTATCATATTTAATAGTTGTAATATTAGGTATATTATTATCTGTAATATGTTTTTGAATAATTTCAAAATTTATTACTTCTTTAAATTTATTTAATAGATGTTTTAAATTATTTCTCATTACATACAAATAACAACCATAATTATTTATAAACAATTCATTATATGAATTACATTTATTAATTACATTTATAGCCAATTCAACATTCCAACAAATACGATCTTTAATTAAGTGTTTAGTGTATTCATTCAATAATTTGGTTTTTTTTAATAGATTATATGTTTTAGGTTCATTAATAATAAAATCATGGTAATTATTATATTTTTCAATAATTTTAACAACATCGTTTACATTAAAAATATTATTTTTTATTAGTTGATATAAATATTTATCATTAATTTCTAATATTTTATTTTCAGTAATATTTGAATTGGTAATATTATTAATTATATGTAAATTTGTTATAAGCTGTTGTTTTATGTCAAAAATATATTTTTTACTAACTTCATTAATAACAATTAAACTGATGTTATTATTTATACATAAATCAAATTTAATTTTATCTTTAATATTATCAGTGTGCCACTGTTTACCATTGTATTCAAATCCTAAATTAAATTCTTCAATATAAATATCAATTTCATAAGGTTTTATTGCCTTTCGATTATTATATTCAACAATACAATTAGGAAATAAAATTTTTAAAATTTCAAATAGTAATAATTGTGGGGTAGAGTAATGCTGTTTAATCATGTGTTTACAAACATCATCAACAATTTTTAATTGTCGACACGTTGTATACGCACTTGGGTCAGCTAACTGAAATTCACCTCTGGTTTTATATTTTAATGCAACTTCTGTTAAATATTCTATATTTAAATCTCTACCCACCATTTTATTTCTTTTTCCAATTTGTTTTGAGATATGTAATACAGATTTTCTTAAATTAAGCTCATTCGCTTTATTAGAAATACCCTTTTCAGACCTATTCAAAATAATTGATAATTCCAAATCACTTTTGTTTAAAAAATTAGCTTTTAGGTAATCAATATCCGTTTTTATCCAATAATTCATTTTATTTTCTTTTTTCTTTAAAGTACTCGTCAAATTTATTTTCAATAACATCAATAAGCGGATTTCTAACATTTTTATCAGCATTACTCATTTCAACAACACCAATATTTTCAGTATTATTAAACATTTTAATTAAATGTTTTAATGAACTGTCTGATTTATTTGTAATATCAATTTGATTGGTATCACCTAACATAATTAATTTACAATTTTCCCCAATGCGAGTCATTGAGGTATGTGAATTATCCATCGTTATATTTTGTGCTTCATCACTGATTATTAAGCAATTATCTAAACTAACCCCACGCATAAACGCAAGTGGTAATGGTTTAACAATTTCTTTTTCAATTAAAGATTTTAATGCAATGCTCCCAATTATTTTTTCCATGTTAATATAATAACTTAACATGAAGGGTGTTATTTTATCGTCCAAACTTCCTTTAAGATAACCTAAATCTTCTGATTTTAAAGTAGTTACCGATTTTACTAAATATATTTTATTATAACCATTTTCTTTTTTTCTTAAAAGACTTAAAGCATATGCAACAGCAATATAAGTTTTACCAGAACCTGCTCTACCACCGCATATTGTAATTTCATTATTTTTTATTGAGTTTATTAAATTTTTTTGACTGTCATTTTTTGCTGTTAATTTTATTTCTGTTTTTATAATTTTACTAATTTCTTCTTTAACCCTTGAAGAAACAATATTACAATCTGTTGATGTTAGTTCCTGAAAATCCTTTTCTTCCTTAACTCTATCCCTGCCCATAAATTATATTTAATGTTTTACTTTAAGTAATTTTTATAAAATGTTTTTAACCATACATGTTAATAACTACTATTACGTAATTTAATTTAAAATCTTGAATTATGTTACAAAATTTTTTTTATAGTATTTATTGAAAAACTATAAAATTTTATAATTATGGAAAATAATAAATTACCTCAAAGAGAAAGTGTTTCAGATGCATTAAAAAAATATAAAGAAGCGAATGATAAAGTATCTGATGAATCACAATATGTAAATTCAGTTTCAAATGTCTCAAATGTTTCAATTCCAAAACCAACACAATTTAATCAACAGGATTTTGAAAAAACAATGACTAAAGAAACTGATCCAGATTTAATGACTTCTTATGAAGTAGTTAAATTACCATCAAAAGGCATGTTTTATTCACATGGTATTTCAGAAGTCAATGTTGAATATATGACTTCAAAAGACGAAGATTTATTAACTACACCATCATTAATTGAAAATGGAACTGTTTTAGATAAACTTTTAAAAAGAAAAATTAAAACTCAAGGAATTAATATTGATGAATTATTAACGGGCGATAGAAATGCAATCATTTTATTTCTTCGTACTTCGAGTTATGGTTCAGACTATACAGTACAAGTAACTGACCCAAGATCAGGCATACCGTTTACAACTACAGTTAATTTATTAAAATTACAATATAAAGAACCTAAAGAATTTCCTGATGAATTTGGATATTTTTCTGTGGAACTTCCTATGCGTAAAAAAACTGTTAAATTTAAATTATTAAGTTCAGGTGATGAAAATTTAATCTTTAAAAAAGCAGAATCAATTAAAGAAGTGTATAATGAAGAATTTAGCCAGTATAACACAATGAAATTAAAATCACACATTGTTGCGATTAATGAAAAGGCTGATAGGTCATATATTGACAGATTTATTGATGCAATGCCTGCTTTAGATGCATATACCATTCGTAAAAAATTGATGGAAGTATCTCCAGATGTTGATATGAATTATGAATTTATGACCAATGATGGTTATAAATTTTACACAAGTTTAAGTGTTGGTGTAGATTTTTTTTTCCCTCAAATTTAGCGGGTGAGTATAAGAAGATGGTTGATGAAGAAATCTTCATTTTAACTAAACACGCCAAATTTCAAGCAGAATATATTGAGAAACTTCCAATATATCGTAGACGACATTTCTTATATTTACTTCAAAGAGAGAATGAAGAAGTAGAAAAAATGCAAGATAAAGCAAGAAGTAAGAATAATAGACCAAGGTAATTAGTTAATATTTAATATAAATTTACTTTTACCACAGTCAAATATTTTTAAATATTTATTATTTATATCTTGTTCTTTGTCATTATTAAAAACCTGTATTTCTTTTTTATTATATCTCGTTAATCCACTTGATTTAAAATAGTAATAATCTGGCTTGGTATTATTTAAAAAACTAAAACCGAGTTGTTTTAATAAACTATCATTTGAATATCTTCTATCCGAAAAAGTTATAATTGACTTTGGTTGATATGTTATAATAAAATAATTTAATAACTTACTTGCACCATCAACTACATAATGATTGATCTTATTACAAATATTAATCATTTTATATTCATTCTTATTAGTTTTTTTAAATGATATTAAAAAAACTAATTCATCATCATTATATAACCCAAAATTTAATTTAGATTTAGTATAATCGTGAATATTATTTTCATTTAGAAATATTTTAGACTTATCAGAATTAATATTATTAATAACACAATCCTCACTAAATATTTTACTGTTAAATATGTTTAATTTTGATTTAATTATACTTTTAACAATTTCTTTTTTAAAAACCCACTCATCTTCAAAAACATGTAATAATTGAATTTCTTTTTTCTCACATAATTCTGTTTTATTTAAATGGTATTTATTATTTTTATATATGCTAGAGTGCCAATATAAACCATCAAATTCAACTCCTAACCTGCTTTCAGGTATGTAAATATCAATTTCTTTATTATTTAAAATTGTTTTATTTTTTTCTGTTTTAAGTTTTAAATCATTTTCTATAAATGATTTAATTTCATCTTCTTTAAGCGAAGAATTATTTCCAACTGGATTGCATATTATACAAGGATTTTCACATTTTCCTAAAATAACTCTCCAATAAAATACTTTTTTATTTATGGTATATTCACTATGTATTTTACACTGATTTTTAATTAAATAATTATTGTTACCATTATTAGTAATTATTACATCTTTACCCATAATGTCGGCAGATAATTTAATTGTATTTTTTGTTTGATTTATTATTGATTTATTTTTAATGTTAATATTTTTCATTGGGTGAGATACTCCGTAATTTTCAAATAAGGTCTTTTTTATTTTATTTTTAACCAAAGGAGATTGTGATGGATAATTAACACCTAAGTTTTTTTGATTTGTTTGAATTACTTTATTTTTAATTTCTTTTGATTGTGAAATATGTTCAACCCCATATTTTTTAATTAAACTATTTTTTATTTTGTTTTTAACGTCTGCATTTTGAAAAACACAATTGCTACCATATTTTATATTATTGGTGCTTTTTATTCTATTTTTAATATTATTATCATTATTAATACATTCATTTGAGCAATATCTAAAATATTTGTTATTGGTATTACCCCAATTTACATTCTTATTACAAACTGGGCATACTGGTATTTTTATTATATTATTTACATAATTAAATAATTTCTGTTTAAAACTAAAATTATTTGAAAAATATAATAAATCATGTATATTTATTTCATCATAATTTATATTATGGTGTGATTTAATATAACTTTCACGACAAACATTAGGGTTTTTATTATTTTTAATTAAAAAAATAAATTCTTCTTTATTTATCATTTCTAATATTTTTAATTATAAATTGTCTAATTTCATGTGACATAGTAGTTCTATTTTTTTCTGTTATAATTTTAAATTGATTGAACAATTCTTCATCTAGCCTGATCATTAAAGTTTTTACTTTTTTCATAACATTGTTATTACATTTATAAATACAAAGATATAAATAATAATTAAATATATTTTAAAATATATTATTTAACTCTTTGTATTTATATAAAAACGTTAAATTATCATGGCTAAAAATCCCACTTCTGTAAATGCTAATAATCTTAAACAAGTTAATGATGCACTAGAAAAACAAGCCAAATTATATTCCGATCTCGGTGCTAAAGAAGAAGCAATGTTTTTAAAACAGAAAATGGCTGAAAATAACAGAACGGCTATTAATAAACTTCTTAAAGAACAATTAGAATTAACTAATTTGATCGGTCCTAAGACCATTGAACAAGAAGAAACACTTGCAAAAATTCCTGCTCTATTAAATAAAATTACGAAAGAACACGCAAAATTAATTGCCGATTTAAAAACCGAAAATGAATTATTAAAATCTGGTGTTAAATACAGACAAATTGCTGTTGATTTAACAAGAGAATTGGGCAATCAATTAAAACTTGGGTGGACATATTTACAAGCATCAGATAAAGCAATTAAATCAACAATTCTTAATTTAGGAATGTCTGGTGCTAAAGCAGTCGAAATGAGATTATCTTTTGAGCAATCCGCACAATTTGCTGCAACTTTAGGTGCTAATTTGGAAGATATTCAAAAAATAATGGAGGGTTTTGCTGATGAAACTGGTAGAGCACGTGTATTATCAGCTCAAATGGTTGAAGATGTTGTAACTATGGGTAAAGGTACTGGATTAGGTATTGAAAATGCAACTAAACTTGGTGCTCAATTTGAATATATGGGTGTTGATGTTAAAAATACAATGAATTTTGTACAAGGTGTTGTAGACACATCTGAAAGAATGGGTGTTAATACAACTAAAGTATTAAAAACAGTTAATGATAATTTTAAAAAATTAAGTACTTTTACTTTTCAGGGTGGTGTAAAGGCAATGGGTCAAATGGCAATGAATGCCGAAAAAACTAGAGTAAGTTTAGCTACCGCACTTAATGTTGCCGAAGCAACTAGAGGATTAGATCAAGTTATTGAATTAGGTGCTAATTTACAGGTAATGGGTGGTGAGTTTGCTAAAATGGACCCATTCCAATGGTTATATATGGCTCGTAATGAACCAGATAAAATGACTGAAAAAATTTCTGAAATGACAAAGGGTATTTATACACTTAAAAAAAATTCAGATGGTACTTTTGAAAAATTTATAAGTCCTGAAGATAGAGATAGACTTGCAAACGTTGCAAAATCATTAGGAATATCACAAGAAGAAATATCACAAATTGCACAAAGAAGACTTGATTTAAGTCTTTTAGATAAACAAACTGCTGGAATGGGTTTAACTAAACGTGAAAAAGAATTAATTCAAGGTGCATCCACAATGAATAGTGCCACAGGTAAATATCAAGTATTACTTGGTGGTCATATGCAAGATATTAGTACTTTAACTAAAGACCAAGCAGATGCATTTGCTAAAGAACAAGTATTACTTAAAGATAGAGCAAAAGAAGCCCAAACCTTTGATGAGGCATTTAAAAACACCATAAACGCATTAAAAGCAGCATTATTGCCTTTGTTAGATAATGTGAATGGTTTATTAAAAACCGTTAGACCAATTTTTGATGCAATAAGTAAGTTTGGAACTGGTGGTGCGATTGCAACATTATTACTTGCGGGTCTTGCGTGGAAAGGCGTTGTTGGTGTTCTTGGTAGATTAACAAGTACTTTTGTTGAAAAAGGAGTTTCTACTGTAGGTGGTTCTATTGGTAGAATGTTTGGGAAAAACCCAGTATATGGGCCACAATTACCCCCACCCACAGCACCAGCAGGTGGTGGTACATTTGGGGGTGGTGCAGGTGGTACTGCATTAGGTATTGGTGCAGGTATTGGTGCTGCTGCTTTAGGTACTGGCGCAGGTGTTGGTGCTGCTGCTGCTGGTATTAGTTTATTGGCAGATGCAATGAGTAAATTGGATGTTGAAAAAGCAAAAATTTTACAAAACATAGTAATCACAATTGGTTTAATTACAGCAGCTGGAATTGCAGCTGCTACCACATTAATGTTTGCTGCACCATCAATAGTTGCTTTTGGCACAGCAGCGGGTGCAGCATCTATTGGTATTGGTATGTTAGCAATAGCATTAACACCGATTGGTCTTTCAGTTTTAGCAATAGGTGCAGGTATTGGTCTTGCAACAGCTGGAATTGGATATATGTTTACAGGAATTGGTAATTTAGTAACAGGAGTTGGTAATTTAGTTACATCATTTTCTAATTTAAAAATAAGTAGCGAAACACTTACAGCAATAAAAACAATTGCACTAAGTGCACCAGATTTTAAAATAGTTGGTGATAGTTTTGCTAATATAAATGCAGCTTTATCTGGAAGTAAAGATGATTGGGTTGCTGTTCAAAATGCAATTACTGCAATTAGCGGTGCAAACATATCTGGTGGTGGAATGTTGGCTGAATTAGCAAACCTATTGAGAAGTCCATTAAAAGTTGAATTCACCGATAAAAATGTTGCTATCGTAAGTAATATTACAATGGAAATAGATGGGGAGAAATTTATGCAAAAAGTATATAATATTAATACTTCAGTACAAAAACTTGCATCTGCTAGAAATGGAACAGGTGGACAAGTGTAAACATAAATACCTAATTATCAGCTATTTAAATTTATTTTATTATTTATTTAATTGTTAATATTTGTTAATAAAAGTTAAATATTAATATTTTTATCAAAAACATGGTAATTACTAACTTTATTTTTTGTAACTTTGACGTAGCTTTACGCAAGCGCACAGCATAGCGTACTGACGTACACTACACAGTCTCGCACCGCACGCTACTTTCTTCAGTTCTGCGAACCAAAGAACAAATTTACAAGGTTTGTTATTGAATTTTTCAAATCCAATTAAAACTTGACATGATAGGGTAGCTATATTCATTTTATAAATAAAATTCAAATTAAAAATCAAAAGTAGTAATTAAATTATAATAAAAAATAATTATTACAAATTATTACCCAATTTTTTTGTTAAAATAATGGTGAGAAAAATTTTTGGGTTTTGGAGCGGTCTATTCCAATGTAAAAATACAGTAAATAAAATCAATATGCAAGTATTTATTTAAAAAAATTAATGGCAAATACATCTGGTATTCCAACTTCAAGATTATTAACTAGTACGGAGGCTTTGAGAAAGACATTAGCTGCTAGAAATATTTATGCACCTGATACTGAATATCCTATTAATACTCAAACTACAGTTAATAAAACTGTTGATGCTATTAATAGTGTTATTGCAGGAATAACACCTTTCAAATCGATCAATCTTGAAAATACTGTATTTGGTAGAATTGTAACAAATCAAACTCCAATTTCAACAATTGGTTTAGCTATGCTTGCTAAACAAATGGCACTCAATTCGATGTCACATGCTTCTCAGCAAGTATTACCTGTATTAAATTTAAGTAATGTTTTAACTGGAAAACCAATAATATCATTTAGCAAGAATTATAATATTACGGTTAAATCAAGCACAAGCTTTTTAGAAAAATTAAGTCATATTGCTGCATATTGGTATCCAAATAGAGATTATCCATTTAAGCCAACCTCAACCAATGATGATTATATCAAAAATAGTGGTAAGGGACAATTAAGTTTAATGTATACTGCTATTAATAGAAATCCCTATAAACAGGGTAAAGTTGGTGATGTTTTTTCTGAATATGCAGATGTTGTAAAAATACCAATTAACCCAAGAGATGTAATTTATAATATAGGTAATAAAACTTTTTTTAATTATAATGATAATAAGGAATATCCTTATTTGAAAACAGTACCTAAAGAAAGTTCAATTGCACAGGCAAATGCTGGAATGAATCAGGCATATGTTTTAAATGGTTCATCAATACAAGAATATGCACCAACTGCTGAGTTTATTGATAATAATTTTGGAAGCACTATTTCTAAAGTATCTGACGAAATGTTAGATGAAGGATTTTTAAACTTATATTCTGACTATAATATGAATAGTTGGGTTGGTGATAATACTGAATTTAGTGATTTAATTGAAAATAAAGTTGTTTGGGGTAGAGATGGTGTTACTAAAGAAACTGCTGCAATAACATCTGGTTTACAAGGTCTTCCTAGTGGTGTTTCAGTTGTTCCTCAAAATTTATCTAGTGGATTTAACATAAATGCTGGTTTATTGGAATATACGAGAAATCTAGTAAATGCTACAGAAGGTTCTGTTGTTGATATTACAAGAAAAGCATATTTAAAAGACGGTAAAATTGCTGGATTTAATGGTTCTGCACTATGGAGAGCACCCTCAACGTCATTTCCTGAAAATGCTGGAAAAGTTGGCTTACGTCAACATTCCGTATTAGATCAATATGATAGATTTGCAAAAGCAATTCGATTTAATGGTAATAATTTATATCAGGGAAATGAAGATTCTGTAATATTCAATTCAGTGTTACCACGCATACATCCCGTTTTAAATAAAAAAGGTGTGTTGGAAAATAAAAATATGATGTTTAGTATTGAAAATCTTGCCATTCGTGTAATAAGCACTAACGATGGTTTTGGTGTGATTGATGATGAATATGGTTCACCTATACCAGCAAGTGAAGTCGGTCAGTTCAACGGGCGTGTGATGTGGTTTCCACCATACAACTTGGAAGTTAATGAAACTGCAACAGCTAAATATGAGTCTACTGTAATGGTGGGAAGAAATGAACCAATGTATAATTACATGAATTCAGAAAGAAGTGCAACATTAAATTTTTCTTTATTGGTTGATTATCCACCACAATTAAGAAATTTTGCTAATAGCGAGACTGCTCATAAAGACATTGCGGAATTTTTTGCATTTGGAGGCGATTCAACTGCTTTACAGGGAAAATATAAAGGTGATTCTGAATATAAAATAAAGCAACTAGAAGAGGAAATAAATAAAATTAATGGTGGTGGTGCAATCTCCGAACCAAAAATTAACGTTCCTACCCCTATCTCAATATATTTTCCAAACAATATTCCAGAAGAGGGAGATGATCTTAATTCAATTATTGATGAGATGTATAAAGGCGGTAAGGGCGGTTATCATTATGAGATTATTCCTAATTGTAAATCGAGTGATGGGGGTCATTACGCATTAAATGCTCCAATTTATTGGATTAGTGGTGTTACTCAAGAATTTGATGACATAACTGGAAAATTTGTATATTATGCACCAACTTCACCATCATTTTCACAATATGAGTATTCATCCACTAATCAAGACGGATTTAGTTCTAGTTTAAATTTAAATAAAGTATTAAAAGATGTGTATGATAATGAAATGCTTAGAAAATATTATAGTATTAGAATAGTAGGTGCTGCATCAAAATTATATATTGAAAATGGTACAAACGGTACTGAGGTTAATTTTAATAATCTTTTGGGTCAAAGAAGGGCAGATGCTGCAAAATCTTTTGTAGACCAAAGATTAATTGCAATTTATGATAAATCAGCAACAGAATTGGGTATTGATATAGTTACTTCAACTTCAGGTAGTATTAGTGCTAAAGCCCCCGCTACTGCTGATGCAATACCATTATTATCTACTAAACTGGAGAGAAATGCTAGTATTAATATATATCGAAATAACAAGACTTTTGACGAAAAAGCAAAAAAATTAACCATAGAAGAAGAAGAAACAATTAAACAATTACAAATCGAAATTGACGTTTTAACAACTCAGATTAATAATACTAAATCACCAAGAGAATTAATTTATAATGAAAGAAAAGCAAGTGAGACCGCAATTTTAAATGGTTTTAAATCAGTTACTGGTAATTATTTGTATCCAGCATTTCATTCTCAGACACCAGAAGATTTTCATAAAAGATTAACATTTTTACAACAATGTACAAGACAGGGTGCAGCTAAAAGATATGATGTTGTAAATGAAAATGGAACATTAAGAGCAAAGAATTCGGTTTTCGGTAGACAACCCATATGTATTTTAAGGGTTGGCGATTTCTTTTATACAAAAGTTATAATTGAAAATGTTAACATTGACTATAATGAAGTTCCTTGGGATATGAACCCAGAGGGATTTGGCATGCAACCAATGATGGCTAAAGTTACATTACAAATGAAATTAATTGGTGGTCAATCGTTGAAAGGACCGATCGATGCACTTCAGAATGCCGTTTCGTTTAACTATTATGCTAATTCATCTTATAGTTCAGATGGTATGTATAAATTGCCTTCAGACCAAGCAACTGCGCAGTCTTCATATATCAATGGCATTTTAACTACCGAAAAAAATAGTCTAATGGGGGCATATGATAAAAAACATCCCAAAAACACTAACACTGTAATTAATGGACAAACAACCGTTAATAATGAATAAAATTTAAAATAATTAATTATGCCATACGTAGATTATAACAGATATTCAATATTAGCAAATGACAACGGTACAACAGAACTAATGCCTTTTGTCAATTTACCAATTAATCAAAGTGACAAATATGAAAACTGGAACACTGAGTTTAGTAGGTTGGACAAATTATCACAAAAATATTATGGTAATCCATTTTATGATTTTTTAATATTATATGCTAATAATATTTATCTTAGTGAATTTGACATTCCAGACAATGCGGTTATAAGAATTGGATTTCCTCTAAATAAAGTTAAGGCAGATTATGAAGCAGCTTTAACTCAATTTAAAAAACAATAATAATCCTTGTAAATTACAAATATGTTTTATATATTTGCGGTTGGAATATACTGTAAATATATAAACATGAAATACGATGAAATAGTTAAGCAGTTTCAAAGCAATATTTTTGAAACGTTAACAATAACAGAAGTAGCTTTGTTAAAAAATCTAAAGGTGCTTATTCTAGCGCATTTAAAAATGGTTGGTTTGATGAAGTTTGTTCACATATGATTATAAAACATAAACCAAAAAATTATTGGAATAAGGAAATGTGCACAAAAGAAGCGTTAAAATATAACGGCAGATACGAATTTCAAAAAAATTCAATGAGTGCTTATCGTTCGGCAATTTTAAATGGCTGGCTAGATGAGGTTTGTTCGCATATGGTAATTTCTGAAATCTATTTAAAAACACAAAAGAATAATGAAAGATAAAATAATAGTAGTTTTCTCTTCACATTTAGGAGAAGAATACGATAATAAATTCATTAAGCATATTAGTGATACCATTGGAGTTAAGCATACAGCAATTGCTTACCCCAATTACAATCAATTTAGTTTACCTGAAGTCTACAATCTGGCAATAAAAGAAAATAATGCCAAAAATGTGATATTTGTGTTCTGTCACAATGATCTAACCATACTCAGCCCTAATTGGGGAAGATTATTACTTACAAAATTTAATAGCACTAATTATTCGATTATTGGTGTTGCTGGTACTACATACCTTAACGAAAATGGTGTTTGGTGGCACGATAGATCAACAATGCATGGCGTTGTTGAACATACCGATGGAACAAACACATGGGTTAATGAATACTCAAAACCACGTGCTGGACATATCACTCCCGTTGTTTTAATTGATGGTTTATTTATGGCTGTTGATTGTAATAACATTGAACATCAATTTGATGAAGATTTTAAAGGCTTCCACCACTACGATACTTCGTTTTGTTTACCTAATGCAATTGCTGGCGTAAACATTGGTGTAACCACCGATATAAGAATTTTACACCAATCAGTGGGTATGACAAATGACCAATGGGAATTAAATAGGATACAATTAGTAGAAAAATATAAAAACGAATTACCAATTTCAATTAATGATTTTAATTAAAAATTTATGATTAAAGTAGATAAAATAGATGGCGGATTACCAATAAGCATTATTGTACCTCTAAGTAAAAGCAGAAAAGACTTTTTTGAGCACATGGTATTACCGCTAATTGAAGCAAATGATGTTAATGAAATTATTGTTAATGATGATGAGGGACGTGCACCTAAAAAAAGAAATGCAGGATTTAAAAAATCAACTCAGCCATTCATACTGTTTGTAGATGATGATATTCTACTACCAAGTAATTATGCATCAACATTATACAAAACTTTAATGAAAAATCCCGATGTTGATTTTGTATATACTGGGTATAATGGCATTGTGTTACATCCCGAATCACACCCAATAGGAAGAAATTTTCAAATTCCACCAATTGAATTTAGTATTAACGCTTTAAGACAAGGAAATTATATTTCGACAATGACATTGATGCGCAGAGAAGTATTTCCAATGTTTGACGAAAATTTAAAAAGACTACAAGACTGGGACATGTTTTTAACTATCTGTAAAAATGGTGGTAAAGGCATTTTAGTGCCGAATTTAACCTTTTATGCATTCTACCTTGATTCGGGTATTACTTCTAATGATAATAGTGAAATTGATGCTCTAAATGCAATAAGAATTAAACATCAAATTTAAGTATTTATTTTAATGAAGAAACAAAACATTAAAATTAAAACGATAATAAAAAAAAGAATTGAAAATAATAATATTTTTTTTATTGGGAATAAAAAAATGAATGAAAGAGATTTGAGAAGAATAAATGGTGGGAGTAATAATCTTAAATCATTATCTTGTAATGAAAAGCAAAATAATGATTTAAGACAAATAAATTCACCAATAGAACCAGAAAAATTAATATTAAAAACTGTATCAAAATATAGTTTATTGACCAATAAAACCGCATTTAAATCAGGTTTAACTCTTAAGACCGCACCCAAATCGGTTATTCCTGATAAAGAAATGAGTAATTTCATTACATCAGAAGCAACATCCCGTGATGGTAGAAGAAATACAACAAATAACTTATCTATCGACCATTCTACTTCGTTGAGTCGTGACGAAAGAAGAACAGGATATAATGTTCAAACGTTATTAAATAACAGTATATATCAAATTAAAGCATTTGTTGATTATGATGTTGTGATATGTATCCCTTCTTATAATAGATACGAAAAGGTTAAAAGATTGATATCTCAATTTTATTCACAAACAACAAAATATAGATTTAAAATAATATTGTTAAATGATGGATCAACAGATAATTCATATAATGATTTAATAAAAGAATTTCCACAAATCACATATTTAAGCAATAAAACCCCAAACGGTAAAACAATGCATTGGTATTGTTATAATCAAATGTGGAGTTATTTAAAGAACATTGAATATTATACCGTATTGCAAATGGACGATGATTTCATATTATCAAAAAATTTTTTAAATAATATTCTTGATTTATATTTTAAATTAAAACAAGAAAATAATACAATATTAGCAATTTCCCCTCATTTATGGTCGTTTAATAAAAAAAGTAATCATGAAATGTGGTGGGATAAAAAAGATTTTGTTGATGGAATTGCGTTAATTGATGAATCTGTAATTTCCTCAATGAAATATGAAATGAAAAAAGTTGATGTTGTAATGGTAAGTAAACCGGGCATACCCGTTCGTACATGGATACAAATATCCGAAGCAATTGTGAAAATGGGCGGAATTATATATAGAACACAGAATTCATTAGTATATCATGATGGTAATGATGATTCAAAGTTACATGGCGATGTTAGAAAAAAGGGCAAAAATGGGGTTTATACACAAAAATATATCGAAAAACTATGATAAGCGTAATTTTAAATGTTTACAAAAGACCTCACATGTTAGAGAAGCAAATTGAGGCAATAAAAAACCAATCGGTTAATGTTAAAAGTGAAAATATACATGTTTGGTATAATAAAACAGATGTTGCACAATATTTTCCTTTTGATAAGAAAATTAATACATATGCATGTAATTGGAATACGAAATTTTGGGGTAGGTTTACAGTACCTTTATTAGTTAGAACACCTTATGTTGCAATGTTTGATGATGATATTATTCCCCAAAAAGATTGGTTAAAGAATTGTATAAATACAATTCAAAAACCCGAAACAAATGGTATTTTAGGCGGTAGTGGAGTTTTATTAAAAGCCAAATCGTATACACCTTTTGATAAATTTGGATGGAATGGTAATCATTTAGATAAAACTGAACGTGTTGATTTAGTTGGACATGCTTGGTTTTTTAAACAAGAATGGATAAAATATCTTTGGTATGAAAAACCATCCACATGGGAAAATGGTGAGGATATAATGTTTTCATTTCTTGCACAAAAATATGGAAATATAAACACTTTTGTTCCACCACATCCTGAAAATAATAAAGCATTATGGAGTTGTGATTTTAAAATTGGTAATGAGGTGGGCAATGATAAGAATGCTTCTTGGTTAAAAGGTGCACATTACGGTCAGAGAGACGAAATTGTTAAATATTGCATTAATAATGGATGGAAAACCGTTAATAATATCAAATGAAAAATCATTCATTTGATATTATTAAATTAATTGAAACCAAAGAAGGGTGTTATTTTTTTAGGATTTTTATGGGCAGATGGTCATATTAACAAGAAGTCATCGAGAGTTAGTTTAGATTTGGTTAGAGACGATGCCGATTATTTATATAAACAATGTTTAGTCATATCAAATGATTTTAATATGAAAATGAAACCCGAATATATTAGAAATGATTCATTGACAGTTAGGCGTAAACCTCAAAATATTATATATTTAACAAATAATAAATTATCATTATTTTTAAAAAATCATGATTATATGAATAAAAGTAATGTTAGTGCAGATTCAATATTAGAAATTGTTAAATATAAAAATTTCTGGTTTAGGGGATATTTCGATGGTGATGGATCATTATTAATTAGAGAAAGAAATAAAATATTTAATAGTAGTTTACAATTTTCATCAAGTATTGAACAGGATTGGAAATTTTTGTTAAATCTTTAAATTTAAAAAGCTTTAAAATAATTAGAAGAATTGAAAAATCTGGAAATTCTTCGATGTTTAAATCAGAATCGATTTATGAATCAAAAATATTTTTAGATTATGTTTATTCTGATTATTTAAATATTGGCTTACATAGGAAATATTTAATATATTTACAATTAAAAGAAATAACTTTGAAAAGAAAAAGTAAATATGAAAACATTTGCAGGGGATTTTGATAAATTTTTAAATAAAATTAAAAATAATAAATCATTTTCGTTATCTCGTTGGGGTGATGGTGAGTTGTCCATTTTAGAAGGTCTTTATATTGACATTCGCTCAAAAGGCAATGGTGAATTCAGATACGATCCTAAATTGGATCAATATACTAGTGTTAGAAATAAATTAAATTTGTCTTTCATTGGTAAGTCTAATGAATATTATATAGGAATTGCATGCCCTTGTTGTGTTGGTGATGACAAATACCAATATATGAAGAAAAAATCAAAACAAGATGAGGAACACTTAACTTGGGCAAATATTTTTGTTAATGCTAATTATAGTAAGACAATTAATGACTTAATTCCTGAATTTAAAAATCATACGATTAATCTTGTTGTTAATAAAAATTCTAAATTAGATAAATTACCGTTTAAACCTAAAAAAGTTTGGTATGTTGGAACCGATGCTTGGGAGAGTGATTATAAATTAGTCGGTGAGATGATAAAACACATAAAAGATAATTCAATAATGAATGAGATATTTTTATTTGCTGCCGGACCGTTGGCAAACATTCTTACGTATGAATTATGGTTTTATGCAAGTAAGAGTAATACCTATATAGATATTGGTTCGATTTTAGACCCATATTTACAATTAAAATTAACAAGAGGATATCACTTAGGTGCAACTACTTTAAATAAAATTTGTAGGTGGTAATATATTAAATGTTTATAATATGAATAATATTGTTTTTGCACATAACGTATATAATAGATTAAAAACTTTAAAAGACACTATTTTAGTTGAGAAAAAATATTTTCCCAATTCAAATATTAGTGTGGCTTGTAATGATGTTTTTATTAATATTTTTTATGATATTACTAATTTTTCTGTTATTCGTTTTAATGAACGTGAACATAAAATTGGTTGTGTTAATGGTTGCATATCATCGATAAAACAGTTATTAAACCAAGTGTTTGATGTGCTAATTTTTTCACATGATGATGTTAGAATTAATGAACGTTATATTAATATTGTTGAAGAACACATTAACAGTATTATTGAAAACAAATATGATTGTATTTGTCGTAAACCATTAAATGGATATGGGGATGATTATTATCTCATGGAAGTGTTTTATATATCAAAAGAGGCTGCTGTTAAAATATTTTCAAATTTAAATACAATAAATAATGAATCAGAAATCCCAACCGATATTAGAGGTTCGATTTCTCCAGAGGTTTTTTTATTTCAAAATATAAATAAATTTAATCTCAAAATTAATGAAATTAAATATGTTCATAATGATAATGATTATAATGAAATACTAGGAAAAACAATGGGTTATGAACATTTGAATGCTGGAAATAGAGGTTGGATTGATTAAACAATTAAATATATATATAGTTATGAATAAAAGAGAAGATTTTGTGTTATCGTATTACGATGGTTTTAATAAATTAACTGGGGTTAGTTTAGAAGATTTTGAGAATTATTATAATGAAGCCATTTATGGTGGATACCCCGAAGAACCGGGTGGTAGTATCTGGGAAAGTGAGGGTAAATCTATATATGTATTAATACGTATATTAAAACCTAAAAAAATATTGGAAATTGGTAATTTTTTGGGAAGAAGCTCAAATCATATACTACAGGCAGTTGAAAAAAATGGCATGGGCGAAGTTACATTGCTTGATATTGAGGAACGTTTACAATACGATAAACTTCACAATAAAAATTTTAATAGAGTTCTGGATGACTCATTAAATCATTTATCATCCCCAATGCAATATGATTTATTTGTACAAGATGGAAACCATGCTCGTGAACATGTAACTAAAGAAATTAAGTTGATTTTAGATAATAATTTACCTAGTAATTATTATATTTGGGCACATGATTATTATATGAGAACACATCCTGATTGTGGAGTGTGGTTAGCTTGGGATGAAATGAAATCAAAATTTAATGACTTTCAAACATTTCAAGATTCTAAAAGTAATTGTGGTTGCTCAATAGCAAAAAAAATGTAAAATGTATAATCCTAAAGAATATTGGGAAAATGAATTGGGTGGAGTTGAAAATTGGAAACACGATGCAGATACTTCACCCAATATTGTTAGGTCAATTGATAGACTTAGAAATGTAGTAATACCAACTATTGTTAATTTAAAACAAGTCAACGGTGGTAATATTTTAGATGCTGGATGTGGATGCGGATACTGTGCAAATGAATTTAATTTATCAAATTCATTTAATAATGTATATGGCATTGATTTTCAAATAATATACGCCAAAAAATGACAAAAATTGCTTTTCATAGTAATCAATTATGTTTGAGAGGTACTGAAGTGGCTTTATATGACTATGCTAAGTATAATGAAGAACTACTTGGAAATAAAAGTATTATTATTTCTAAACATCCAGATGTGTGGAAATATTCACATCCATTGGCGATTGAAAAATTTAAGAAAAGATTTCCTGTTTATTTTTATAATGATTTTAATGAGGTTGAAAAAATATTGGATAATAATAATGTGGATATTTTTTATGCAATTAAAGCTGGAATAAATGATGGAATTGTTTCGACTAGTAGAAAATCTGTCAATCATGTCGTATTTCAAAATTATGAGCCACATGGTAATGTATATGCATATGTCTCAGAATGGCTTGGGAGAAGGTATAATTCACCCTTTGTACCACATATGATAACGTTACCCGAAGTGAATGATGACTTAAGAAATGACCTGAATATACCCAAAAACGCAATTGTTTATGGTCGTCATGGTGGTGCAGAAACATTTAATTTGCCTTTTGTTTATGATGTAATAAAACAAATATTATTAAAAAGAAGTGATATTTATTTTCTTTTTTTATATACAAATAAATTTATTGATCATAAAAACGTAATTTATTTGGAAGGCAATAGTGATATGGAATATAAGACAAAATTTATTAATACTTGCGATGCAATGTTACATGCTAGACATCAAGGCGAAAGTTTTGGATTGTCTGTAGGGGAATTCTCAATTAGAAATAAGCCCGTTATAACATGGACACATGGTAGAGATGGTGCACACATCGAAATGCTGGGTAATAGGGGAATTTATTATAATAATGATGTTGAATTATTCAATATTTTAAATAACTTTGTACCTGACCCTACAAAGGATTGGAATGCATTTAAAAATTATAATTCGGAAAGTGTTATGAAAATATTTAATAATGTTTTTTTAAAATGAAAATAGCGACCCATTTATTGTTTTTTAACCAAGACAATTTCATATTAAAAAATATTGAAATGATTGCGCCGTTTGTAGATAAAATATATGTCACTTGGAGCGAATTTCCTTGGTTATACAATTTACAGGCAAGAGATTTGTTTAAAAACAAATCAAACCCCGAACTTCTAAAACAATCGCCATATTACGATAAAATTGAATTAATTATAGGTGAATGGAATCTTGATGAAGACCAAAGAAACGCATGTCTTGATGCCGCAAAGCGTGATGAAATGGATTATCTGTTAATAATAGATGCTGATGAGTTTTATACTCACGAAGATTTAAAAAAACTAATAACCGATATAGCAAACAATCCTGATTATGAATATTATACTACACCTTGGTTTACATATTGGAAAGATTATAATCATGTTATAGTTAACAAAAACGGTAATTATATTAATGGCTTTCCAGAAGTTTGTGTTAATTTAAAGTATAATAACAGATTTATTAGATGCAGAAGACCATCAGGCACAAGAATTAAAAAATTGACCTCATTATGTGGGCATGCATCATATGTATTAAACAATGAGGAGTGTTGGAGTAAAATTAATACTTGGGGTCACGCCCATCAATTTAATAGAAATCAGTGGTATATGGATAAATGGATTAATTGGAATGAAAACACAATAAATTTACATCCAATTGACCCAAGCGCATGGTATAGAACAATTAAAACACCTGAAGAATTAAAATTAAATATATGATACTTATTGCCTACGGGACCCGTCCAGAAATACTTAAAATACAGTCGGTTATAAATGTTTTTGATGAGAATAATGTTCAATGCGTAACATTATTTACTGGTCAACACGCTAATTTAATTGGTAGACATAATCCAAACTATATAATTGATATTGTTGATATACCTTATGTTAGTAGACTCGATTGTATTGTTAAATCAATAATGGGTTTATTTACAACAATAGGTCTCCACCCAGTTAAAACAGATTATGTTTTGGTTCAGGGCGATACTACCACAGCACTTGCTGTTGCTTTAACGGCATTTCATAATGGTATAAAGGTTATTCATTTAGAAGCTGGATTGCGAACATACGATAATAATAATCCATATCCAGAAGAGGTAAATAGAAAAATGATATCACAAATTGCTGATATTCATTTATGTCCAACAGAACACGCAAGATTAAATCTTGTTAGTGAAAACATAACAAAAAATGTATTTGTTGTTGGCAATACGGTAATTGATAATTTATTACCGTATAAAAGTATGTGTGAATATACAAACAAAATATTGGTTACAATGCATAGACGTGAGAATCATCACTGGTTGGATAAATGGTTTATTGAAATCAACGAATTGGCTAAGGATCATCCCGAATATGAATTTATATTACCGATACATCCGAACCCAAATGTGATGAGGTATAAGCATTTATTAACGAACGTAAATGTTATTGACCCATTATCATACGATGCAATGCTGAGTTTATTGGTTAAAACAAGACTTGTTATTACTGACAGTGGTGGATTGCAAGAAGAAAGTAGTTTCTTTAATAAAAAATGTTTAACTTGCAGAATTGTTACAGAAAGACCCGAAGCAATAGGACAGAGCACATTTATGGTTGAAAGTCCATCAGTATTGAAAAAAATATTTGACGAACATATTGATAATTATGAAATTAATTATGTTTCACCGTTTGGTGACGGACACTCTGCAGAAAAAATACTAAAAATATTAAAGAATATTATATGAGGAAAGTACTAGTAATTGGCGATAGCTGTCAGGACATATTTAATTATGGGGTTTGTAATAGATTGTGTCCTGAAGCACCTGTACCTGTTTTTAACCCAACTAAGATGATAATAAACGGGGGAATGTCAATCAATGTATTTGAAAATCTTAAATCATTAAAAATTGATTGCGACATTGTAACCAATGATCACAGACCAATAAAAACAAGATATGTTGATGAGGTTTCAAACCAAATGTTATTAAGGGTGGACGAAAAGGATGTCGTTAAAAGAATTGAGGAAAAAAGATTAAAATCAATTGACTTTAGTAAATATTATGCAATTGTAATTAGCGACTATAATAAGGGATTTTTAGATGAAGAAGATATATATAGTATCACCAATTCACATTCATTAACTTTTTTGGATACAAAAAAAGAAATTAAAACGTGGGCAATGAACACCAATTTTATTAAAATTAATGAAAATGAATATAATCGAAATTTATTTTATTTTAAAAATCACCATACTAAAGACTTAATAGTAACATTAGGCAAGAATGGTGCAATGTTAAATAGAGAAGAAATATTTCCAATTACTGGTAATCATGATATTAAAGATTTGTGTGGTGCTGGTGATACTTTTTTTGCAGGACTTGTTGCGGATTTCATAAATAATAACGATATTCGCAGTGCAATAGTATTTGCAAATAAATGTGCATCATGGGCTGTTACACAAAAAGGAGTTTCTGTTATGAATTTAATAAATGAAATAAAATGAATATTTTTGTAGATATCGACAATACCGTTTGTTTAACCAGAGATAGTGATTACGAGAATTCCGAACCGATTTTCGAAAACATTGCTAAGATTAATAAATTATTTAACGAAGGAAATAATATTGTCTACTATTCGGCAAGGGGAAGGAGATCAGGGGTCGATTGGACAGAGTTTACAATAAAGCAGTTGCGGGAGTGGAATTGTAAATATAACGACTTGTTTATGAATCATAAACCCGATTATGATTTGTATATTTGTGACAAAACCAAGAGAATTGAAGAAATTTAAATAATTATCATTGAAAAAGATTTACAATTTTACAACAGATAAGAAAGAAATTTTAGAAGTATTAGACGTGAGACGAAAATTCGTTAACTACTTTTTTATGTGTTTTCATCCTTGGAGCAAAAAGAAAGCAAAAATTGTTTTCACTAATGGTTGTTTTGATTTAATTCATTCTCAACATGTAAATCTTTTAAATAAATCCAAAGAACTTGGATTTTATTTAGTTGTTGGGGTAAATTCAGACAAATCGGTTAAATTGCTTAAGGGAGAAGATAGACCTATTTTTAATGAAGACGATAGAGCATTTATTCTCTCAAGTTTAGAGGCGGTTGATTGCGTGATAATTTTTGATGATTATTCGGTGTTAGATTTGATTAAATTCATTAAGCCAGACATTATAACCAAGGGTGATGATTATCAAATAAACCAATTAAATAATGTTGGTGGTGAATTTGTTAAAGAATATGGAGGTAAATTAGAAATTATTCCCACAAAAAAGGGAATGGCAACTAGTGATATTATTAATAAAATTATAAAAATTTACAAATGAAAATTGGAAACATTATTTATGAAAAAGAATTGGTTAATCATGTTAAAGTAGATTTTGTTAATTATTATAACGAAGCCATTGAATATGATAAACTCGATAAGACTTTACCTACATTATGTGTTGGTTGGTCGTTTATGAAGAGTTGTAATGTTGATAATGAAATAATTCAAAACGCAGACATTCTAAAGAAGAAAATAATTGCAAATGAGTTATATTGGGAATGTAGTTTTGAGGAAAGCAAATCGTCTCACATTAAAGGAGTTGGAAGTTTTATAAACCTAATTCCTCAACTTTATTTTCCACCAAAATATCAATACATAAATTTAGACCCAGTGTTTTTTCAATTAAAAGATATTGAGGATTTAATGGATGTGATTCCAAAGCACTTTGATGTTTTATATAGGTTTAAAGACGAAATGCTTTATATATTATTTCAAAATAAAATATCTGGCATAAATTTAAAAACATATGAATTTTATAAATTTGATATTGAGAATTTATGTAATAGAATTTCCGAGAGAGCAAATACAATTCACATTGATTTGGATGGTAAAATTCATGAAGATTATTATAAAATTTTACCCAATTTTACCCAACTTAAAAGATATCTAATCACATTGTTGACAAAATGAATGTTTCGTAGTATTTATATGAAATAAATATAATTATTATGGAAAATAATGTAGAAAAAGCAGTTAACAATTTTATTGGTACTTCTGAAGAAGAAGAATTGAAAAATTCTAATGGTAACACCAAGAAAGTTATCTTAAATCAACGTGAAGGTTTGATTGAGAGGGTTGACCGTTTATATATTACCGAAGACGGAAGACAGTTACTAAGAGAACAATATTAAAAAACATTCATTCAATGGAAAATAATGCAAAGACAAAACTTTTTGAGGAACAACTTAGAAAGTTTAAATATCGTGTTGATTATAAAGTAAACGAGTCTCCAAGATATCGTCCATTAGTTGGCGAAGACGAAGAGTTTGATGAAGTTCCTTCATTAACCAATGAGGCTGGCGATCAAGAAGATGCGCCAAAACCAGAGGGAGCAGTTCCTCCAGCACCAACAAATGATCAGCCAATGGGAATGGAAAATGATTCTCAACCACCAGTACCAACAGAACCACCAGTACCCGCATTTGATGCAGCAGGTGGAATGCCACCTCCAGATGGAGCACCCGCAGGAATGGACGGTATGCCACCAATGGGAGGTGCACCAGTTGAACCACAACAACAGGTAGATGATATTCAGAATGAAATTATTAGGCATAATATTGAGGCAATGAAAAGTATTCATGATCAATTGGAGAGCTTAAATAATATGGTTCAGGGATTAAATGGTAAGTTGGAAACATTGGGTGCTGATGTTGAGGAAGTTCGTGAACCAACCAACACAGAAAAACTCATGAATAAATCAAAAGTTTCGTATCCATATTATTTTAATTTAAATGATTTATGGACGGGAAACTGGTTTAATGAAAAGAGAGAGCAAGAAATGGAAAAGGGTGTAAGGGAATTACCTGACGGTACTTTTATTGCAGATTTTGATGATTTGCCTCAAAAATCTAAAACTGATGTTCAAAATAGTTTTAATGAGATTAGTGAATCTAAAAAAAAAGTTAAACTAAAAGAAGATTTTGAATTGAACACCAAATCTGAGATTGATGGTGTTTCAGATAAAAAAATAGCAATTAATCGAATTTACAATAAAGTATCGCCATTAATTAAGGGATTTTTTAGTGATACTGGTTGGGAAAATGTTCATAAAGTTTTTAAGGTTTTTGAAAGCATGGGCTTAGATTGGTCAATTGTTAAAGCGGAGTATGATGGCTCTATGCCACCACAGCGTAAGACTTGGTATTTTGAAATTAGTTTTGTTGACAAATTAGGTAAACCAAAACGGATTGGCGGTAATTTAACCGCAGCTGGTGCTGGAAGAGTTGAAGACCCTTTAGAAAGATATGATATATCGTTAGTACTATATTAATTATGAAAGTATTTCATTCACATGGTACAAAAGAAAGACTCTTCGAAATGATGAAAAGGGTTAGTAATCTTAATGAACAATTATTGCCGTTTCAAAAAAAAGATGAAATTTTAAATAATTTTGTTGAGTTTGCAATAAAAAAACTTGATTTGGAAAATGATTCACCAAATGTGGTGGTATCTCATAAAGATAATGATGCTGAAGAAATGAAATCTTTTGGGAAATTTTTCCCCGACACTAACGAAATTAAGGTTGTTGGAACAAACAGAAATTTAGCTGATGTGTTAAGAACGATTGCACATGAAATAGTGCATTACAAACAAAATAAAGAGGGTAAATTAAATCAAAACTCAGGTGAGACAGGAAGTGCCGAAGAAAATGAAGCAAACGCACTTGCTGGTGTTCTTATGAGGGAATTTGGTAAAATGCATCCAGAAATATTCGAATAAAAAATTTATACAATGAAAATATACAACCAAATTGGTAGTAAAGACAGACTTTTTGAAATGATGAAAAATGTCAACAAAGTCAAATTAAATGAAGATTTTAATGCAAACGCATCTGACATTCTGGATATTGAGTTTAATGGACTAAAAAACCAAACACTTAAAGTTCAACAAAGTAATGTTCAGGCAAGTGATAATAAAAGCTATGTTGAGTTGGTTTGTCTTGACGAACAAGGGAATGTAATAGACTTTAATTTCGAAGTGGAAGCATCTGAGGGTGATCAAGACGGTGTGTATAATATTAACGGAGCTAAATTATTGGGATTTAAATTTACGAATAAGGCTGGAAGTAATACAGTTTCAATTGATGAAAATGGGTTGGCTCAATTTAATTCCTTGCATGGTAATGAGTTGGTTGATGTTGTTAGTAATTATGCCGATTTTGAGTCGGGTACACCAGAAATTGACGAATCTTTTGTAGAGATAGCAAAAAAAATTGATTCTTATCCATTCGGTGGTACGCCAAGAACAATGCAAACATCTAAGGCATATGCAGATGAAAAACCTACAAATCCTAAACTTAGAGTTAAATCTCCAGAATTGAATAAATATGTTGATGAGGGAAATTTACCAGTTAATGACTTGCCAGATAATAAAATACAAATTATAAAAACAGCAATTAATAATTTAGAAACAAAAGGCATCTCAAAAAGTATGTTAACAACTGGTGAGGTTAATTCTGAAATTCAAAGAATGTTAAGTAGTGGTGAAGCTAGTTTGGATGAAACTACAAATACAACCCAAACGGTTGATACTGCACCAACGGTTGATATAAAATCAATACCTGATTTTAATACCAAAGATATTAGCACAAAATATTATGAAGAATTGCCACCAGTAACAAAATTTGAGGTAATTCAACAGGCACTGCCAATTACAGACAAACTTTTTAAAAACTTAGGTAGAAATCCACAAGAAGCATCACGAGAAGAATATGCTGACGTACTGAAAAGAGTTGCAACAAAAATGTATCAAAAGCATATGACGCAAATGAATGGAAGTGGTGATTTGGAAGAAGGGTTTGGAAAAAATCTTGCAGCAGGTGCATTAATGACGGCAGCTACAATGGGGGGTATGAATAATCAAGCACAAGCAGCACCTCATTTTGGTGATAAACTAAAAGCAAAAATGGAAAAAGTTGGTGGTGGTGTTCAAAAAACTATTGATAATTTTAAAGATAGAGTTGCTAATTTTAGAACCCAAGGGGGTGGAATACAAACAGAACCATCAGAAACCTCAACACAAACGTATGAGAGAATGAGTAAAGAAGACGGATTTGGACAAGGTAAATCACCAGACCAAAGTACAGCAAAAAAGATTGCACTGAATAATGCACAACATAATCTTGCTAGAGTCGCCACTGGAAATAGAACTACAGTAAATGCAAATGTTAATAGCACTAATATTACAGATGAGGTAACTTATAGAAATAAAGATACTGGGGAATATACGACATATGTGGTGGTGACAGCTAATGTACAGAATCTTAGAGAAGACGATGAAATGTCATTTGAGCCAAACGGCGATGAGGTTGAACAACTTGCACAAGATAATGAAATACGGAATGATAACGAAGAATCGCCATTAGAATTCGACCCAGACCAAGTATTGGCGGGATTAAAAGTGGAGATGGAAGAAAATCCAAATCCAATGGAAGCGTTGGAAATTGTTATGGGTAATTTGGAAGAAGACCCAGAATATTATGTAGTTGGAGATGATAATGTCGATGGTCAAGAAGAAAATCCTTCGACCGAATTTACAACCGATGATACTGAAGATATTTTACTAGGTTATAAACAAAAGGGCGATGTGGATGAAGAAATGATTGGTGCTACTGGTGCAAAACCTGTGGTAGATACCAATACAGCCAAATATGATCAAGATTCAGAAAGAAAATACAAAGAATACCAAGCTAAAGATTTTAATTCACTACCCGATAATGATAAGGAAGAATATTTTACGCTGTGGCAACAATTTAAAGACAAATAAGTAATTAAGATTCATACATAATTTAAAGACTGTTAATAGCAGTCTTTTTATTTTTATAGTATTTATAGTAAAAAAAGAAAAATGTCAACATTTCGAAACTATTTTTTAAAGAATAATACTTTAATAGATAATAATCTAACAAATTCTTCACAGAATCCAGTGTGTGAAATCTCATACGGGACTTATAATAAGCAAGTTAGCAGATTTATTTTTGATGTTGATTTAAGTAATTTACAAGATAAAATTGCAAATGGTTTTATTAACCCAAATAGAATTGTTAAACATGTATTGCATATGACCAATACAATTAGTGGTGCAGAACAATATGTTGGCAAAAAATCGTATTCGTTAAGTATTGATAGAGCAACTAGTTTTAATTTAGAAGTTTTTAATGTTAATGAGGATTGGGATGAAGGGGGTGGTTATGATTTTATTTATAATGATAGCCAATTATTGGATTCTACGGTATATCCACAAGCATCAAATTGGTTTAGCAGAAAAACCGCAGATACATGGTTAACGGCTGGAGCATATTTTAGTGGTAATACTGAAATAATTGGAACACAAAGATTCGAAACTGGTGGTGAGAATCTTGAAATAGATGTTACTGATTATATTAATCGAAGATTATTATATGGTAATATTTATACTGGCACTACTAATTATACAGGTACTACTAACTATACTGGTGAAACTACGGGAACTACTGGTTATACAGGAACTACTGGTTATACAGGAACTACTGGTTATACAGCCACGACATTTGGATTAGGTATTAAGTTCACAGATGTTTATGAACAACTCGATCCTGAATTTAGACAAGCAGTTGCGTTTTATACAAAACATACAAATACTTTTTATGAACCATACGTAGAGACAATTATTGATGATACAATCACTGACGATAGAAATTATTTTTATTTGGATAAAGATAATGATTTATATTTATATGCAAATGCAGGACAGTCACAACAAAATGTTATTGTAAATCAAGTTAATATATATGATAATGAAGATATGTTACTTGGTAGTTTATCAGGTAACTCAATAGTTAATGTAAGTAAAGGTGTTTATAAAATAACGTTAAACATTGATTCACAATCATATCCAGATGCCGTTATTTTTAGGGATGAGTGGATTATAACTATTAATAATAAAGAGATCACACATAACGGTGAATTTTATTTAATATCTCAGGATAAATATTTTACCTTTAATCAATCAAACCAAATTGATTTTAATAACTATTTTTTCTATTTCTGGGGAATTGGGGAAAAGGAAAATATTAGAGCAGGTGCGGTTAAAAAAATTAAATTAACAATAAAAGAATTGTATTCAAACCAAGATAGTTTTTTACCATTAGAAATTGAATATCGTTTATTCACAACAGTTGGAAAAAAATACGAAATTGATATAATTCCGTTTACTCTTACAAATAGAACTAATACTGGATATGAGTTTAGTCTTGATACTTCGTGGTTAATTCCCCAAGACTATTATTTACAAATTAGAATGAAAAATGGTGATTATTATGAAAATAAGCAAACACTATCGTTTACAATTGTAAGTGACGGTATTTTTGGCAATTTATCACATAAAATAACCACAACAAAAGCACCTAAAACAACCACCAGTACATCAACAAGTACTAGCACCAGTACCAGTACATCAACAAGCACTAGTACTAGCACCAGTACCAGTACATCTACAAGCACCAGTACATCTACAAGTACTAGTACATCTACCAGTACAAGTACCACAACTAGTACAAGCACCACAACTAGTACATCTACTAGTACAAGCACCACAACTAGTAGTACAACCACGATAGCGCCAATACTTAATCCATTAACATTGTCTTTTGACAGTATTTTAAACGCTAATTTATTAATTGGTGGGAATTCATCGGATGTTAATGTGTGGAATACATTTTTTGATTTACCCACTAACGGTAATTCGTTTGTAATTGCAACGGTAAGTGGAAATAGTGTAACTTTGCTTGGGGGAAACAATATTCATTTAAGAGATTCATTATTCTATGTAAATACTGTTCAAGGTAATACAACTTTAGTATCGATTGTTGATAGTTCATGTATTATTTCATCAGGAAATCAAGGTTTTATGTGTTGTGTTTCATTAACCACAATAAGTTTACCTTTATTAATTTCGGATAATGGACATTTTCTTTATGGGTGTACTTCCTTAACAACCGTTGATTTACCAAAACTGACCAATTCGGGAATATTTGGTTTTGGGTTTTGCACTTCATTAACATCAATTAATTTACCAAGTTTAATTACAACAGGAGATTATTGTTTTTATAATAGTACTGGTTTATATACTGTTAATTTACCATTTTGTGTTAATTTGGGTAGTACCACTGGAAATGACTATGTATTTGGCGGAATTAGTGGAAGAGCTATTACACTTTCCGTTCCTCCAGCACTAATGACGTGTAATAATGGAAATCCAGATGGAGATATACAAGATTTCCTGTTTAATAATAATTCATCAATAATTTCCCCAGTAATATCTTTAAGTTTTAATAATATTACAAATGCCGATTTATTAATTGGAGGGAGTTCGTTAGATGTTAATGTTTGGAATACATTTTTTGATTTACCAAATAATGGAAATCCTTTTATTTCTGTGAGTGTTAGTGGAAACACTGTTGAATTATTTGGAGGAGAAGGTATTTTTCTTAAAGATTCATTATTTGATGATGCTGGAAGATATGGAACGAATTTATTATCTTTTATAGATTATGGAAGTATTATGAGCACTGGTTATGATTGTTTTGGGGCTGATAATAATGGGGGATGTCCTAATTTAATCACAGTGGTTCTACCAAGTGTTGCAACACTTGGTAATTATTGTTTTTTGGGGTGTTTTTCCTTAACAACCGTTGATTTACCAAGTTTGATTGTCGCAGGTCAAGGGAGTTTCCAACAATGTTCAAGTTTAATATCTATTAATTTTCCAAGTTTAATTAATATTAAAGACTATTGTTTTTATGGTTGTACATCATTAATAAATATCAATATACCTGCTTGTATAAATTTAGGAACAACAACAGGAAATAACAATGTATTTTCAAACATTAACTCAAATATCATCACATTAACAGTTCCTTCTACATTGATGTCTTGTGATGGAGGTTTACCTGATGGAGATATAGTTATATTACAAGGAAATAACACAGTAACCGTCTTAACTAATGCGTTACAAATATCTATGACGTTTGTGAACACAAGGAGTTTAACTTTTTTTATTGGCAATGATCCTAGTGATATCAATGCGTGGAATACTAAATTTAATCTACCTACAAACGGTAATATATTTACTTCTGTTATTGTAAGAGGAAATTCTGTTATATTATTAGGTGGAAGTAATATTCATTTGAAAGACAACTTATTTAATCTTACTCTTGGTAGTAATGATAATGGCTTAGTGTCTTTTATTGATGGTGGATGTATTATAAGTGCAGGAAACAATGTGTTTGGAAATCAAAATCAACAAAAAGCCAATAGTAGTTTAACTACAATTAATCTTTCTGCTTTAACTACTGCTGGAAATGATTGTTTTTCTAATTGTTTTATGAATTACTTTAATGCACCATTATTGGAAACAATTGGTAATTCATGTTTCTATTACTGTTATTATTTGACTTCACTTAGTCTTCCTAGTCTAATAACCGCAGGGAATGAATCGTTTGCTTTGCTGAACTCATTAACAAATCTTGACTTACCTAAATTAACAACTGCTGGAACTTCCTGTATTTCTTCTTGTTCTAGTTTGACTTCACTTAGTCTTCCTAGTCTAATAACCGCTGGGTATCGTTGTTTATATAACAATACTAATTTAACCTCTTATGATTTACCAAAATTAACAAGTGCTGGCAGTGAATGTTTTAGTGGTTGTGTAGCATTAGTAAATGCTAATTTTCCAAGTTTAACTACTGCTGGAAATACTTGTTTTTCTTATTGTACAGGACTAGTAAATATTAATTTACCAAGTTTAACTATTATTAGGGATAATTCTTTTACTGAATGCAGTTCATTAATATCAATTAATTTACCAATTTGTACAAATTTGGGATCAACTATTGGTAACAATGGTGTATTTGATGGAATAATAGGAAATACAATAACATTAACCATACCTTCAGCATTAATGACTTGTAATGATGGTATAACCACTTTTGATCCTGATGGAGATATTCAATATTTACAGGCAAATAATACGGTAAATGTGATAACCGTTTAAATTTTTATTTTTTAAATATAATTAAAAAATTTTAAAAACACTTGTATTTATAATAAATGAAGGCTATATTTGTAGCACAATTATATAATTGAAAATAATTTTAACTGTAAATTTTTTAAAATGGAAAACCAAAATTCAAATGCGACAAATGCCCAAGGCGGCAATTTGTCAGATTTAAAAAGAATGTTTAATGACTACCAGAAAAAACAAACCCAAGCTGGTTCAGGTAACAGAAAAACACGTGAGGACATCTTATCAAAGTACTTCGTCCCTCGTAAAACCAAAGAATTGTTTAGGATTCTTCCCCCAAAAGGAAACAAGAAACACATTGAAGAAGCATTCTTCCATGTTGTCACTACTAACGCTGCTGGTGGTAAGAAAAAGCACGGTACTGTTGTTTATTGTCCTGCTCACAATGACGTTAAGGTAAAAAAAATGGACAGTAACGGTAATCCTGTTTTGGATTCTTCTGGTATTCAAATTATGATTCCAGCACCATGTCCTTTGTGTGCAAAAAACAAAAAACTCATTGCAACACAAGATCAATCTTTAAAGGGCATTAAGAAAGAGAACATGAATGATGATCAATTGAAGATTAAGGCAAAAAATGATGAAATCTACAAGGATGCCATCAAATGGGAAGCGAAAAAATTTTACATCGTTCGTGGTATTGACAAGGGTCAAGAAAAAGACGGTGTTAAATTCTGGAGATTTAAACACAATTACAAAAATCAAGGTACTCTTGATAAACTTCTTCCTATAATTCAAGAATATATGGAAGTACAACAGGCAGATTTTTCTAACCCTCAGAATGGTACTGATTTAAGTATTATTATGACCGATAGCGAATTCAATGGTCATGTTTACAAAACAATTTCTGCAATTAGTTATCGTGGTAAATCACCACTTCACAGCGATCCTTTGGTTGCAAGACAATGGCTTGATGATGATATTATTTGGAGAGATGTTTTTCTACCCAAAAGAGCACCAAACACAACTCCTTATGAGTTTTTGGAGATGATTGTTAGAGGAGAAAATCCTTATTGGGACGACACTGACGCATCTAACAAGCATTGGGTGTTCCCAAATCGTCCTGACTTGGAAGAAGCAGCAAATACTCGTAATCGTAATCTTGATGCCGATGCTGAAGAAGATTTTGAACAAGCATCTGACTTGGATGAAGAATATCCACGTGTCACAATTAATAACATTACCGAATCAAAGGTAGGTACTTATAATGACAATGCATCTGATTTGGGGGCTGAAATACTTGCAAACGCACCAAAGGTTGTTGATGTAGTAGAAGAAGAACCTGAGAGTGATAATTATGAGGATCTTCCTTTTTAAGTATTGAGATTTTAAAATTAATAATAAGGGGATGAAAATCCCCTTATTTACATAATTTAATTAAACATAAAATTACATGGCAAAAATAGAAGAAGTTCCCTCAAACGATAAGGGACGTAAACCAACAGCGAAAAAAACATTTTCTTTGGATGATTTTAAGAAAAAAATAGGGGGAGAAGATATACCAGATAAACCATTACTTTGGATTCCAATTGATAGTGCATTGGAAAATGTTACAGGTATGCCCGGTTTTCCGAAAGGATACATATCAACCTGTTGTGGTTTTTCGAACAGTGGAAAATCTACTGCAATTTGTTTAGGAATTGTTTCTGCACAGAAAATGGGATTACTACCAATAATTATTGATTTAGAAAATAATTTAAGTAAATATAGGTTAACCACAATGGGATTTGATTGGGATGGTGATTATATTTTTATTGATAATGAATATTTACTTACAAATTTTGGTAAAGTTAGCGATAAGACTAGAAATTATGCCTCAATTGAAGATTTGGCTAATTGCATAAGATTCTTTTTAAAGGAGCAAGAATTGGGAAATATACCATATGACATGGTGTTTGCAATCGATTCTATTGGTACGTTAAATTGTAATAAAACAATTAATGCTGCTGAAAAAAATGAGTCAGATTCAAATTTCTGGAATGCTGGTGCATACGAAAAAGAATTTATGTACCTATTTAATGATGTAATTCCAAACAGTAGAAAATCAAATAAGCCGTATACTAATACAGTTATTGCCGTTCAAAAAATAGGCAGAGATGCTATGAATAATACCATAACCATGAAAGGTGGACGTACTTGGGAATATGTACCAAGATTGCAATATTATTTTGGGGGTATTTTATCTAAGGGGGTTAAAAAAATCACAGCCGTTTCAAAAAAGAAAGAAATTTCATATGGGGTTTCCGTAAAGGTAAATATTTTGAAAAACCAGATCGACGGCCCGCTTGGTGGTATTTCGATGGAAGGTTCAATTATATCAGTGCCACACGGTTTTATTACTGCAGAAGGGATTGAGGAATATAAAAAGAAAAATATTTTATATTTCCGTAATTTATTTGGAAACGATGAATTAACTGTTGATGACATTAGTACTGGTGAACGAATTGAAGGTAGTGATGGTAAATTATTATATGATTTTATTGATAAGTCTGAATAAGGGATATAATATAAATAAAAATAACTATTTAACTGAGAAATAAATTTTAAAAATATTGTGGAAGTTTAATATTTCCACAATATTTTAATTAAACAATGAAACCTATTAATTATTGGACATACGAAAATTGTAAAGTAGAAGCATTGAAATACCACAATAGGGTTGATTTTAGAATAAAATCCAGCGGTGCTTATTATTCGTCCCGTAAAAATGGGTGGCTAGAGGAAATTTGTTCACACATTATAAACAAGAAAAAAACAAGTAATTATTGGACTTATGATAAGTGTAAAGAAGAGGCATTAAAATATAAAACAACAAATGAGTTTAAACTAAATTCCGTGGGGGCATATGGATCATCAAAGAGAAATGGGTGGATGGTGAAAATATGTTTACATATGATCCAAAAGAAAAATTCTAGTTATTGGGAAAATATTGAAAATTGTAAAAACGAAGCATCGAAATATAAAAATAGAGGAGAGTTCAAATCAAAATCTAATTTATCATTTAAAATATCTCGTAAAAATGGTTGGTTAAATATTGTTTCTCCACTTACGAATGTCAATGCTGCCCCAAATAATTATTGGATATACGAAAGGTGTAAAAAGGAGGCATTAAAGTATTCCACGAGAAGTGAATTTAAAAGGAAATCCATAGGTGCTTATGCTGCTTGTTTGAGAAACAAATGGGATGATGAATTATTTTCACATATGATAAGAATTGGAAATAGATATTTAAAATGTGTTTATGTTTATGAGTTTTCTGATAATTGTGCGTATGTTGGACTTACATATAATATGGAAAGTAGAACTCATGATAGAAATAAAACTGCAACCGATTCTGTTACAAAACATATTAAAGAAACGGGGATAAAAAACCCAACATTAAAACTGTTAACTGATTATATTAATGTTGATGAGGCGGTTATTTTAGAAGAAAAATATGTGAAAGAATATAAAAATAATGGTTGGTGTTTATTAAATAGTGCAAAAACTGGTAGTGTTGGTAGTGTTAGAAAATGGAACAAAGAAAAGTGTTTGAATGTTGCATTAAGATGTAAAACATATGGTGAATTTAGTAAAAATTTTTCTGGGGCGTACCAATGTGCCTGTACAAACGGTTGGTTGAATGAAATTTGTTCTCATTTAACAAGAAAAAATAAAAAAGGGGGTTATTGGACAAAAGAATTGTGTAAATTGGAATTCTTGAAATATAAAACACTAAAGGAAATAAGATTAAATTCCAAAACGGCATATTCTAAGGCATCTAAGAATGGATGGCTCAGTGAATTAAATTCGCATATGATAAGGTTTGTAAAAAGTAGAGGATATTGGACAAAAGAACGTTGTTTAGAAGAGGCACTTAAACATTTTAAAAAAACTGAGTTTCGTAAAAAAAATGGAAGCACATATGTTATTGCATGCAAAAATGGTTGGCTAAATGATATTTGCTCTCATATGATCAAAAAAGAACCTAAATTATGAAAACCCGCACATTATTAATTGATGGATCATATTTATTGAAACGTTCGTTTCATGGGGCTAAAGACATTTACAATTCTAAAGGAATACATATTGGTGCAATATATCAATTTTTAACCACCGTAAGAATGTTAATATCAAAACACGCAATAAACCGCTGTGTGGTTTTCTGGGACGGTGATCAAGGAGGAAAACAACGTTATTTAATTAGTTCTGATTATAAAAGTAACAGAAAAAATAAGGATTGGCATAATAGAATCGAGCTTTCTGATTTCGAAATAAAAAAAGAGAAAGAAAAAGAAGAATCGATTTTATATCAACGAATAAAAATTAAAAATTATCTTGAGAACGTTTTTATAAAACAAATTGAGGTGTTAGAATGTGAGGCAGATGACCTAATTGCCAAGTATTGTATTGAACATAATAATAAGGAAGAGCTATTTTTATTCACAAATGACCGTGACTTCGCTCAACTTTTATATTTAAATATGGTCATAATTTTTGGTAACATACCCGAACCTGTTAATAAGACTAATTACATGATGCATTTTAATCATCATTATTCAAATGCATTAACATTAAAAATAATTTGTGGAGATGTTGCTGATAATATTAAAGGAATTGAGGGAGTTGGTGAGGATACGCTATTAAAATTATTTCCAGAACTAAAATTTAAGCATTTATCTGATAGGGAGATTTGCACCAAAGCAGACGAGATAAATAAAGATAGAATTTTAAATAAAAAGAAACCTTTAAAATCGTTAGAAAACTTACTTAACAATATTGAGCGTTTAAAGACTAATTTTAAGCTTATTAATTTGCGTGAGCCAATGCTTAACGAGGAAGCAATTGAAGAGTTAGAGCAGCTAGAAATGCCATTATCTCCTGATAATAGAGGAAGTAAGTATCTTTATAGATTAATGATGGAAGATGAGTTTTTAAAAGTGTATGGTAGTACATTTGTACAATATGTAGAACCGTTTTATACTGTAATAATGTATGAAAAACAATTACTTACAGAATATAGAAAAAATAATAAAAATAGTTTATAAAACTCTTTGTTATTTAGAAAGATTCTCATATATTTGTGAATATTTAACAATTTAATTATAATTAAACATGTACGAAAAAGAATATAACAATATGTTCAAGTTCTCCTTGCATCAGGAAGACGTTTTGTTATGCGAAAAAGTGTTCGATGCTGACCAGTTTAACCCCTTTACCAGATATTCAATTGATATTAGGGAAATTCTTCCACGTGCAATTACTAAATTGCAAAAAACATTATCAAAGAAAAGTTATTATACACAAGTGGACGAAGACTTTGATTTGTATCAATATCATCAAAAGATGGTTAATTTATATATACCTGAATATAGAGGTTTTATGAGATATAATCCACAGCAAGTCGTTCAACAAATTGACAATAAAGTTATCAGGGGTGTTGAAAATAAAATAGGATTCTATATCAACGATAAGCCTATTGTTGAAAGAACTTTTTATGTTGATGGTTTTAATCCTATTGCTAGATGGTCATTTGATATTGTAGACGCAGTAAGTGATATCAGTGATGCAATTTACGATCAGATTAAAAAAATTGACATTAAAAATATGTGGGATGATTATGATTTGATTAATGTATATGGATACTCGATTTCTCAAATTAGAGAATTCTCACCCGCAAAAAGAGAAGATTTATTAAGAAAAATTAGAGGAAATGTTTCGTATGGTGTACATTCAATGACACTAACCTCAACAGGAAACTAATTGTTTTGTAATACAATTCAACAAATTTTTTATTTTATAAGGTAGTTGCATAATTTGGTTTATGTGACTACCGTTATACACCCAATTCAAAATGAGCGAAACAACAGAAAATACTCTCTCTTCGTATCTCGGTCCTGAATTTCAAACACATCTCATGTGGCAATTACTGGTTGAGCCAGAGTTTGCAGAAAAAACAATATCTAGTTTGGCTATCGAATATTTCGATGACCCAAATCTTAAGAGATTATTTATAATTGTGCTTGAGTTTTATAAAGAATTTGGCAGAGTTCCAAATTTACAGAATCAGAGTATCCATCAAGCAATTAATAAATATAAAACACCCAACAACTATATTGAAGAAGAATCGCTTTTTTCCGTAATTAAACGAATTAGTTTATGGAATGAAATGATTATTAACAAACAAATGTTATATAATGGGGATGTTGTCCAAAAAACCACCAACAATTTCATTAAACAACAAGAATATCGTAAATTAGCTGAATATATTTTGGATAAGACCAAAAATGGTGAAATTAAAAATAAGTTTATTGTCTCGCATATAGAAGATAAGTTTCAGAAGATTACCCATATTGGTGAAGAGAATGATGATTGCGAAGAAGTGTTCGAAAATATTGATCGTGCGCTAAGAAAAGAATTCAGACAAACAATCCCAACAGGTGTCGATGTAATTGATACATTAACTGGTGGCGGATTAGGTAAGGGTGAAATTGGTTTAATATTAAGTCCTTCGGGAGTGGGAAAATCGACATTGCTAACCAAAATTGCCAATACTGCTTATGAAGAAGAAAAAAATGTTGCTCAGGTGATATTTGAAGACACTCAGGATCAAATTAAGCGTAAACACTATGCAATATGGTCAGGAATTCCGTTAAGTAAAATGGATGATGAAGAAGAAAATATTATTGTAACCAAAAAAGCGTATGAAAAGGCAGAAAGCCTAAAAGGTAAAGGCAGACTTATTATTAAAAGATTTAGTCAAGAAAATACCAACATTAAAGATGTTCGTAATTGGATGCAATCTCAAGAGAAAAAGTATGGATTTAAATTTGATTTACTTGTTTTAGATTATTTGGACTGTTTGGAATCACATAAAAATGCTCCCGATAGAAATGAGAATGAATTGGCAATCATAAAGGGATTTGAAGCGTTGGCATCTGACTTTGATATACCTTGTTGGTCAGCCATCCAAGCAAATCGTTGTTTAGATTTAAACACAATTGTTAACATTAAAAATATGGGAGATGTTAAGATAAAAACAGTGAACATAGGTGATGAAATATTAACAGCAAAGGGATATAAGAAAATTACAAATGTGTTTCCAATAACCAAACAAAGAACTTATAAAATAAAAACAAAAAGCGGTAAAGAAATAATTTGTTCTGAAAATCATAAATTCCCTACGGCATGTGGTACTCTAAAATCAATTAAAAGTGGGTTATTGGTTGGCGACAAATTATTTACAAAAAACAATTGAAAATGATGGAATTAAAGATGATATATTATTTGCAAATGGATTTAATTTATTGAGAATTCCTGAAAGAGAATATAAAAATGGTAAAGAAGAAACTGTTTTAAAATGTTTAAAATTTATTAATGAAGCGTATTATGGATGAAATTAGTTTAATTGAAGACGAAATAGAATCTATTGAATATTTTGGTGAGGTAGATACTATAGATATTACAGTCAAAGACACTCACATGTTTTTTGGTAATAATATTTATACACATAATTCTGGGTTTGATACCGAATTTATTGAAGCTCATCACACTGGGGGTAATATTAAAAGAGTTCAAAAGGCACACTTTTTCATGTCAGTAGGAAAAACTCCTGATCAGAAAGAAGCTGGACTTGCTAATATTAGAATTATTAAAGCTAGATTTGCAAAAGATGGGCAAACATTTACGGATTGCATTTTTGATAATGATAAAATGGAAATTGTTATTCGAGATGATGATAATAAGTATACTAAATTATCCAAAGGATTAAAACATCATGACGAAAAAGATATTGCCAAACTAGAAAGTAAAGCAAATAAATTAAATGAAATGTCTTCAGACATTCGAATGCATGAAGCTATAAGCAGAGCAAATTCAGATTCGATATTGGGTAACTTGTTAACATCATATACCAAAGAATTTGGAGAAGAAAATAAGTTTGTTAATATCTTACAAGTAGATGAAGAATTTTTTATTGATTCGATAAAGACTGATAATGCCGAAGAAGAAATAAACAAACTTCTTCAAAACCCATTAAACAAATCTTTTGAGTTGGAAATTGAATCTGAAGAGATTCAGCAAGAAAAAGTTATATTTGATGAATTTGTCGAAAAAATTGGTGAATTATCTAACAATACTCAATTTGTACCATTTAAAGCCGTTCTCCCTCGTTACAGTAGCGAAATTCTTAGCATCAATGAAGTTGAAAACAATTTGATCGACCCCGATGAAACGCCTAGCGAACATATAGGTATTCATGAAATGTTAAAAAAAGCACGTAGTAATCAGGGGATAATAAAAAAAGAATGATTTTTATAAAATAATGTGACATTTATAAAGTTAATGTGTATTTATGGTTTAAAGATATATTGCGTTGTGGAGAAGTTGGTCATCTCGCCTGTCTCATAAGCACGGAGTTCCCTAACTAGGATTTACGGCTGTTCGAATCAGCCCAACGCTACAAAATTAACTACGAAAAAGGAGTAGATGGTGAAGCTGGGAGAGCAGTGACTCAACGGTGTCACACTAAGGATAGGTAGAAATACCCAACTCTCTAATGGTGTGTGAAGCCCATATACATTGCCCGAAAGGATAAACAATGGTGTATCTGGCAAGCCAGATACCTAATAAAAGCCATCAAGTAGTTAATTTGTTTTTATTGAAACTAAAATTAAAACCTCAAAGGATAATTTTCCTATGAGGTTTTTATGTTTATTAATAAATTTAATGGGTTTGTTCTGTATTTATAGTAAATAATATAACAAGCAATTAAATATAAAATAATATGGGCAATTTTTTTGCACAGCCAAATTTAGATAATCTTCAATTTAAACAATTGACTAGTAGTGAATTAAAGTTATGTGGTCAAACCAAAATAGCTACAACAAGCGGATTAACTTTAAGTAATGGTGTTGGTGGTTATGTACCAATTATTGCAACTGGTGGGACTAATAATAAGGTATTAACGTATCTTAATGGTAATATTGTACTTCGACCTACAACTGGTGGTGGTAACATGGTTTATACTGGTGCATCACCTACAACATGTACTGTTGGTGGGTTACCTGCTGGTTGTGCAATATATAATCAATCAATATCGACAATTCTTGAACAAATTTTAGTACCAACAATTAATCCAGTTGTGACAGGACCTGTCAACAGTTCATTTACGCTTTCTCCGCCAACAACAATATATGAAGTAGGTACATGTGTGACAAATATTTGTGCAACATCTTGTTTTAGTAGGGGTAGTGTAGCTCCACAATATAATGGTGGTTCTCCATATAGAAGTGGTTTGCCGAATACGTATAATTATATTCAATTGGGGGGTATTTGTGCAGCGACAAATTCAACTGCGTTATGTAATTGTTATTTATTTACACCATCTAAGATTCAAGTTGGTAATAATGTTGTTTCTACATCCATAACGTATTCTTCTGGTAGTACACCAGTGTATAATAGTGCTTGCAGTGTTTGGCTTACCGCACTACCCTCTGGAACAACAAGCCCTTCATTATCTTACACTATTTGTGGTCTATATCCTTATTATTGGGGAAACATAGCCAGTGGAGGGTCTCCTGCAGGTGGTAATAGACCATTAATAAATAAATATTTGGTAACTGGCGGAACTAAGGTGGTAGATTTTAGTTCTGATTTATTATTAATTAATTTTAATAGCACTTCTGATGATTACATTTGGTTTGCAATCCCTAGTGAGTCTGCAAGTAAAACAAAATGGTATGTAGATGCGTTAAATAATGGTATTATTGGTGGTGGTGTAAATGTTGGGGGTAATTTGTTTCCTGATTTTGTTGTTGTAAATGATGTTGCGTCTACAACATGGTCAAGCGTTATTGGTGGTTCACCTCATTCGTATAAAGTATACGTTAGTAATTATCAAACAGCATTGAATACAATAATTGAATTTAAAAATATTTAAAAAATAAATAGAAATGGCAATAACTTTAAATGATAATATAAAGATAAATGCAGGTAAACCATATGATAATAGATATTTATCTTCAAATAATACTGTGTTTTCATCAACTAGCGAGACTAATATAACAATACCAATTAGTTTTAGATATACAGGTTTAACTGTTAACGTAGGTGGGACAGAATATTGGTATAAAAATGGCGTATCTGACATAAATTTAATCGAAAAAAAATATGGTAATGATATTCCGCTTACTATTGTTACTGGAGCAACAAATTTAGGTTTTTTTAGTGGTAAAACTGGCGTGCAAACGTTGCCTATTACTCATTTACTTAATAGTAGTTTTAATGGAAATTATAAGTCTTTATATAATTATTATTATAGAGATGTAAACGGAATCATACATGTTGGAACACCTACAGATGGAATTAATAAAAGAGGATTTTTAAAAACGACTGTTCCTACCAAATCGTTAATTTGGAATGAATATGTAGGTGGTTCTGATTTATTGGGGTGGATTTTAATTGATGAAAATATTGATAATCAATTAGGAACGTTTCAATACAGCAGTGTTCCTTCTTATTATGATGGAATAACAAAATTTCCATATGATCAAACTTCTTGGATAACAAGTGTAGCATATAATAATGGATCAGATTTGGTCGTTGGAAGTGTTGTTGGGAGCTTAACTACTGGAAATACTATTAGTATTGGTGGTGGTGTTTATGGTAATGAAACAAATAATATTTTAAATTTTAGAACAATTAAATCAAAAACTCCTGATGTAATAGCATTATCTATTGACGAGTCTTTTGTGTATGTTTCAGGAAAAACGGGGGACAGTGCGGGTGCAACAAATGGTTTGAGTCTAACAGGCAAAAATATTAAACTTGGTGGTACATTAACTGGGAATACAATTATTAGTGGAAATAATTCAAATTCACTGTCATTTAATTCATTATCGGCATTTAATCTGTCTTTTGGTAGTGCAACAATAACTGATAATGGGACTGCGGGTAGTCTTAAATATGCAGCAGATTATAGCCCGAATTACACTAATCGCTCAATTCCAGATGTTGAATATGTTAATGCGGTTGCAGCAGGATTAAAACCAATTGAGGCTGTTAGGGTTGCAACAACAGGAATTTTAGTGTATCCATATAGCGGATTAACTATTATTGATGGGGTACATCTTTCGAACGGCGATAGAGTTTTGGTTAAAAATCAAGATACTGTGCCTCAAGCAAATGGGGTGTGGGTTGTAAATTATGGAATTTGGACACGTGCTGCAGATTTTGACGGTACTCCTGTAGGTGAAACGCTATCTGGAACATATATGTGGGTTTTAGATGGTGTGACAAATATTGCAAGCGCTTGGGTGTTAATAACCCCCGATCCTATTTTAATAGGAACAACTCCGTTAAATTTTGCATATTATAATCACGCTTCAGATGTAACAAGTGCTATTGATTCTGGAATTGTTATTACAAATTCTAGTGGTAAAACATATGTAGCACTAGATGGTGTTGCAAAAGATGTTAGGTTATATGGTATAACTGGGGCAACAAATGGATTGAATCTTCAAGGAAGAAATGTTCGTTTAGGTGGTGTATTAACAGGAAACACAAATATAACAGGTAATTACAATTTAAATATTTGTAACGGTGCTCAATTAAATACAATTTTGGGTTATCAAATAAGTGGGTGTACAATTTTAAGAACTGCGCCTAATACAATATCGAGCGTTTACTTGGGATGTGGTTCTGGAAATAACACATCCACAGGATTAAATAATTTTGCCGTTGGTTGTCAGGCATTGTATTCAAATACCACTGGGGACAATAACATTGCGGTTGGTTCATATGCTTTGGCTAGTAATACTTGTGGTAATAGTAATATTGCAAATGGATATCAAGCATTATCAAATAATAGCTACGGGGCTGGAAATATTGGCATTGGACATCAAGCATTAATGAATAATACTGGTGGTACACAAAATATTGGAGTTGGACATAATGCATTGAGTAATAATATTAGTGGTGATCTAAATGTCGCAATTGGTGCTTATTCGCTTTATTACAATACTTGTGGGTGTGAAAATGTTTCACAAGGATACGGTACACTCCTAAATAATACGTATGGAAATAGTAATGTTGGTATTGGAAATGGTAGTTTACGTGCTAATGTTAGTGGCTCTGGAAATATCGCAATAGGGACGGGTGCAAAATCTAATGGTATTTCTGGATGTAATAATACCATAATAGGTATTGCATCAGGATATTTAAATTTAACGGGATCAAGCAATATTTTTATTGGTGCATGTTCTGGATATAATGAAATGAGTTCAAATAAATTATATGTTGCTAATACGTGTACGAATCAGCCTTTAATTTACGGTGATTTTGTTACAAAATGTGCAATAGTTCATGGTGCGTTTAAAACAAGTGGAACAACATCATTATTAGTAGCACCTGTAACGGGAACAACAACAGATGACGTTTTAATTTGGAATAGCGTTGATAAGAACATAAAAAGAATATCTCCCAATGTAGGTAATGTTTGTAATGTTTCTTCGCCATATGTAACAAAAGGTAGTGATAGTTTTATTGGTGTATGTGTTGCATCAGTCATTGATTTATATGCAACGCCCGCACTTGGTCAAACAATAACGGTTACCGATATAGGTGCATGTGCAAATATCAATCCAATTACCATTTGTAGTTCGTTGGGAATTAACGGTAACCCATATGCAACAATAAACACTGATTTTGGTTCGATGACGTTTAAGTTTAACGGAAGTTTTTACAGTATTATTGCGATGGTCTAATTTTAATATAATAAAAATTTAAATAAAACATGGGTTTTACAACAAAACAAAATTTAGTTAACACTAAACACTGTCAGGAAACTGGAGGTATGTTAACATTATCTGGAAATACTATAATATCAAGCGGTGGTAGTATTCAATATGCCGTTGATGAAAGCAATACTTTTGGCAAATTTTCAATTGTTGATAAAAATTATGTAACAGGATTAACATCCGTTCTTGGAATTCAAACAGCTAATAATGGTTTAACTAAAAATGGATTAAATGTAAGACTTGGTGGTGCATTAACAGGAAGCACTTCATTAACAGGTGCTTATACGTTGAATATATGCGGTGGTGCACAATTAAATACAGTATTGGGTTATCAAATAAGTGGAAGTACAATTTTAAGAACTGCACCAAATGCAATAAGCAGTGTTTATTTAGGTAACAATTCATTTAATTATAACGTTAGTGGTAGTTGTAATATTGGTATTGGCTATGGTAGTGGATATAATTCATTGGGTAGTGGAAATATATTTTTAGGTAATTGTTCTGGTTATAATGAATTAGGTTCTAATAAGTTATATATCTCCAATTCAAGCAATGCTCAACCGTTAATATATGGGGATTTTAGTCAAAATTGTGCAATTATACACGGTGCACTTAAAATAAGTGGAACTACTTCTTTAATAACAATACCAACAACAGGATCGATGTCTGATTCGATTTTATTGAGAGCAAACAATGGTGAGATTAAAGAAATTAGTAGCGGTACTTTACTTGGATCAACAATTAGTGGCGTTACTAATGGTTTAACAAAAATTGGACGTACTGTTGTGCTTGGTGGTGCATTAACAGGAGATACTACAATTAGTGGTATAAACGTGTTTTCGGTTACAAGTCCTAGTTATATTGATAATAATCAATACATTAGATTTTGTAAAACACCACCAATAAGGGGATTTTGTGAGGGCAGTTTATATTATGAAAAGAATAAACTAAATTTTGATAGAGATATTAGTGGTGTTACGCTTCAAGTTGGTGAAGAAACTGTCGTATATGTGTGCAATATTTCTGCAGGAGTAATTTCCAATGGTACTGTTGTGTATATTTGTGGTGCACAATCAGGATTGCCCACAATTGACAAAGCAATTGCAAGTAATAAATCTCAAGCAGAAAATACTCTTGGTTTAGCAACAGATGATATTTATGTTAATAGTAAGGGTTATGTCACATTAATGGGTCTTGTTAATGATTTAAATACCTCTACTTGGACTGCTGGAACTCCACTATATCTTTCTGACTCACAATCAGGTTGTTTTACTTGCACACCACCTTCATACCCAAATGAAAAAATGTTGGTGGGTTATGTTACTTATCAGGATTCATTAACTGGTGCAGTGCTGGTGGGTGTGCGTGATAATACTGAATATGTTGATGATGGTACATTTACAGGATATACTGCAAGTACTTCAAATATTCTTATGGGTAAAATGACGTGCATTGATTTTGATAGTTATACTGGTGCAACTGCGCCAATTATTAATGGTTTGGTTTCAATGTGTGGATGTGCAATTACTGGTGCAACAAATGGATTGAGTAAAACTGGAATACATACAGTTTGTTTGGGTGGGACATTAACTTCTCCTGTAATAATTTCAGGAAATCAAAAATTAACTTTAGGTGATTTAAACGGGGTTGATATAAGCACAATAAATGGATGTGACGTAAATCTTAATTCCAAATCAAATGGATCAATATTTATAAAATCACAGTGTAATACTGTTGCAAGTGGTTCTGATTTCACTTGTGCAGTAGGGATAGCAATGAGTGTAAATGCTGGTGGGTTTGTTGTTCATGACGATAGATGTACAGTAAATCGAACTGGTATTGTATATGCATCTGATTATTCGAGCAATTATGTTAATCGCTCGTTAGTCGATAAAGCATATGTTGATAGCGTTGCAACGGGGTTAAATTCTAAAACAGCCGTATTTGTAGCAACAACTGGGAATATTGTGTTAAGCGGTCTTTCAATTGTTGATGGTATTCAAACAACAATTGGTATGAGGATACTTGTTAAAGACGAGTTAACTGGATGGAAAAATGGAATTTATAGCGCAAATACTGGGAATTGGGGTCGCACCTCAGATTATGATTTTACTTCAAATGGGCAAGTATCAAATGGTGACTTAATTCCTGTAAGTAGTGGAAACTCTCATGCTAATAGTATTTGGATCATGTCCTCACAAAACCCAATTATAAGTGGTGTGACTAATCTTATATTTACACAGTTTTTACAACAAATTGGAATTACTGAAGGCAACGGTATTAATGTTATGGCGGTTGGAATAAATAAACAGATTTCTGTTGAATTATATTCTACCAATGCAGGGCTTTGTTTTAATGGTACTGGTTTACAACAAGATTGGAATGTATATAATAAAGGAATGTGTTATAATTCTGGTAAGGTTGACATTAGAGCAACAACTGGAATTGCTAGTGGTTCAGAAATTGGAGTTAGAATAAACACTGGAGGTACTAATGTTTTATATGTTGATTCATCGACAGTTGCTAGTTGTTTAGGAACTCCTATAATTACATCAAATAATGGGTTAACTAAAATCGGATCGAATGTTGTTTTTGGTGGAATGCTAACTGGAAATACCACAATACTTGGTAATAGTAAATCACTTTCGTTTGGTTCTACAGCATGTAAAATTCAAGATTTTTGTATTAATTACCAAGGAAGTGCGAAAATTTGTGATTATAATTTATCCCCTGTTGGTGTACAATATGGCGCTGATTATACTACGTCTTTTATCACTCGTTCACTTGTTGATAAAGGCTATGTTGATGGTAAAGTAATTTCAGGTGTTTTGGCTTGTAATGGTTTAACTAAAGTAGGTGGAACTGTAATACTTGGTGGTCAACTAACTGGTGATACTCAAATATGGTTAGGTTCAGGTAGGTTATGTTTTAATGATGGTGGACTTAGTTGCGTTGATTTATTATCTACTTGTAGTGCTTTGCATTTACAAGATGGTATGATATATATGCAAGGATGTAGCGTTGGTACATGTAATGCTAAAGTTTGTGTTACTAGTGGTGCAACAATTTCGTTGACAACAAATAATGCAACTTGTGGAATATTATTTACCACATCAGTTTCTGGAATGGGTGCTATTTATGCCTCAGATTATAGTAATACTTTTGTTAATGAATCATTGGTTACAAAGAGATATGTAACTGGCTTAACTACAACATCTGGTGTTCAAACAGCAAACAATGGTTTAACTAAAATTGGAAATAATGTTCGTTTAGGCGGCGCATTAACTGGAAACACTTCGTTAACAGGTGTTTATACATTGAATATATGTGGTGGTGCACAATTAAATACCGTATTGGGTTATCAAATAAGCGGTAATACAATTTTAAGAACATCCCCGAATAGTATTTCAAACATACTAATTGGTTGTGGTGCAGGAAATAATACTATGACGGGCACTAATAATGTTGCAATTGGATCTCAATCATTATTATCCAACACTACTGGTTGCAATAACACCGCTAATGGTTATCAAGCATTATGTTCTAATACAACTGGCTGTAATAACATTACAAACGGTTATCAAGCACTTCGTTCTAATACAACTGGTAGTAATAATACTGCCATTGGTTGTTGTGCGCTTTATGCCAATACTTGTGGTAATAATAATATTGCCAGTGGTTATAATGCACTATTTTTTAATGCTACTGGTAGTAATAATATTGCCAATGGTTATAAAGCACTTCGTGCTAATACAACTGGTAGTAATAATACTGCCATTGGTTGTTGTGCGCTTTATGCAAACACCACTGGCTGTAATAATACAGCTAGTGGTTATCAAGCACTTTATGCAAATACTTGTGGTAAAAATAATATTGCTAGTGGTTATAATGCACTGTTTTTTAATACTACTGGTTGTAATAACACCGCTAATGGTTATTATGCGCTTTATGCAAACACCACTGGCTGTAATAATACAGCTAGTGGTTATAAAGCACTTCGTGCTAATACAACTGGTAGTAATAATACTGCCATTGGTTGTTGTGCGCTTTATGC